>Ga0099800_1006_pt1 | contig 80905 bp, 65 predicted proteins | sample Uncmet6_SortRC_1_FD_89868 | JGI IMG/M metagenome (GOLD analysis project Ga0099800, IMG submission 89868) | Marine eukaryotic communities from CALCOFI LINE 67, Pacific Ocean - CN11_C50_N6_SortRC_1 | ecosystem: Environmental > Aquatic > Marine > Oceanic | place: Pacific Ocean: Monterey Bay... | reverse complement strand
CACCACCCCCCACTCCGAAAGCATCTCTAGAGTTTTAGGGTGGAAGGTACTTGCCCTGATAGTTGAGGGCAGTTCCTTTTCAGCCTCGAAGACTTTTACTTTTATACCTTTTCGAATTAAGGAAACCGCTAGCGACAAGCCAACAGGGCCAGCCCCAACGATAATCACAGGTAACTTGGAGGTCACATCATCCATGCGGCTACCCCTTATAATGGTTCCTAATCAACTTCTACAAAATATGAAGATGTTTTAAAGCTCGGATAATGAACAATAGAAAACTTCAGACAGGTCCCCGCCGGAATTTCAGAAAGCTTTGTGCCATTTTCTTCACCACCGTACTTTGCAGTCGATTCTACTGCTCCACTGGGGACTTCTCTATAGACAATTGGTCCAGAGAAAGCCTTTGGAAATCTTTTTAGATTGATAGACCAATAGTTTTTACCTTTTAGCTTACCAAAAGGCCCTTTCGGAAGGCTCGCAGCAGGTTCGGTTACAAAAACCCCTAGATAGGAACTATCACCCTCGTTTTTAGCTTTTATGACATACTTGGCATCAGCTGTTTTAGAAACAACTATTGGATGAGTATTCTCTGCCGGGTTTACCCCAACCTTGCACTCAGCAAATGCACTAGTGCCCAGAAAGATTGATACTGCAGCAGACAAAACCTTAAAGACCTTCATAGATCCTCTCCCTTAATATTTGGCGACTTTCTGATCACTATATGCCCGTAAAGCCGGAGCTTAGTCAAACCTTTTTGACACTGAACAGCTTTCTACATCAGAGCTTGTGACGGTCCCACCATCAGAATATGTGTTCTGTACGCCTACAATAATAACGCTACACCCCATATACGCAAAGCCTTCTAGAGCTAATATCATTTCAGGCCACCAAGAAGACAAACTCCATGTTTATAGCCATTCAGAAAGATAGAAAAATCAATTTCCACCTTCTTGACAAGGGTTGGTGCACTTCGAATCCAGCGAAATAAGGCAATACTTCACTAGTTTCACTTTTCAGCAAAAAAGGAATCGTGTATAAACTGTCCCAGGAATATAACAAAAAGACTGCAGGAGCTGGCATGGACAAGCCTAAAGCCATATCACTTGTAGAAGTGGGGCTGAGAGATGGCATTCAAAATGAAAAGTCCATTGTGCCGACGGAAACCAAGCTAGCCATTGTTGGCATGCTTGTAGACGCTGGCTTCCAGGGGATTCAGGTAGCTTCTTTTGTTCACCCAAAAAGAGTTCCCCAAATGGCCGATGCGGACCTTCTTGGTAACCGCCTAGACCACAGTACTGGCCTGTTCTCTGCACTAGTACTTAACTTTCGCGGCCTGGAGAGGGCTATAAGTGCCGGATTCCGCAAGGTTGATTTATCGATATCGTCCTCAGAAACCCACAGCCTTAAAAATACCGGCATGTCTCTTGCCAAGGCTGAAGAAGACCTAGAAAAAATGCTCGCAGCGGCACTTACGGCCGGACTAAAAATAAGGGTCGGTTTACAGTGTGCTTTCGGCTGCAAGTACGAGGGTAAAATAGATTTAGACAGACTTTCGACACGCCTAAAAAATCTCCCCCTCCACCAACTGGAATGCGTCATGCTTGCTGATTCACCCGGCTTAGCTCAGCCTGATGACATTAAAGAAACGATCAATGCAATTAATCTTGCAGACCAAAACATAGCGATTGGCTTACACCTTCATAACACCTCTGGGTTTGCTCTAGAAAATATGAAAGCCGGAATCGAATGCGGCATTCAAATCTTTGATACAGCCCTAGGCGGACTAGGAGGATGCCCATTTATAGAAGGTGCCGAGGGCAACCTAGCTACCGAAGCTGCCATCACTCAGATGGCAGCCATGGGCATTTCTTCCGGTATTCAAACACAGAAAGTAGCCCCTATAACCGCAATACTTTGCAAAGCACTAGCTGCTCCTGGTCGAAAAAATAGTGACAGAAAGATGGATGCTCATGAACTACACCTTTAGTGAAAAAATTCTTAGCCATTTTAGCCAGAAAAAATGCCAGCCAGGAGACTATGCTATTGTGCCGGTTCACATGAGCTTAGCTAGTGATACCACCGCACCAGCAGCTATTCGCGCTTTTAAAGCTATGAATGGCCAAAAGCTAGCAAAGGCCGAGACTTTCCATCTGGTTATTGACCACGCTGCGCCAGCACCGACTAGTAAAATAGCAAACCTTCATCAACTAATGCGAGTTTTTGCAGCCAAAACAGATTGCCAACTACATGATGTTGGCAAAGGCATTTGTCACCACGTTATGATCGAAGAAGGACATGCTCGGCAAGATGAAATCATCCTTGGCGCCGACTCTCACAGCTGCAGCTACGGTGCTATAGGGGCCTTTTCTACAGGCATAGGTTCCACAGATCTCGCTGGCATCATGAAAACGGGGCAAACCTGGTTGCAAGTGCCACGCTCCATAAAAATAGATCTAGTGGGCCGATTAGCCGCTGGGGTCACCGGTAAAGACCTTTGCCTCCAACTACACAAAACACTGTGCGATCGCAATATCGATACCAGCTATACTGCTATCGAGCTCTGGGATAAAACCCAAGATCGATTGTCCCTTTATCAGCGTTTACCAATCTGCAATATGGCCATCGAGATGGGGGCAAAATCCACCGTATACATCAACCCAACTAAACCCGGACGATTTCACCCCGACAAAGCAGCAAAGTACCACTATGAAACCGTCATCAATGTTGAGCTACTCCAACCTAAGATCGCCCTTCCCTCTTCACCTGACAGGGTCACAGATGTTTGTCAGGTATCAGGAACCAAAATAAGTCTGGCCTTTCTGGGGAGCTGCACAAACAATAGTTTGGAAGACCTACATGCAGCTGCAAAAATAATGAAAGGTCGTCAATTAGCCCATGGCGTCCGGCTTTTGGTAGCCCCCCCAACCAGAAACGTGCTGGTTAAAGCAATGGCCGATGGGACCATGCAAACTATTCTCGAAGCCGGCGCTACCTTGCTGCCATCAGGCTGCGGGCCCTGCGTCGGAACACACCTTGGGGTGCCATCAGATGGCGAAGTTGTCATTTCTTCTGCCAACCGTAATTTTCTTGGACGCATGGGTAACAGAGAAGCTCAGGTTTTCTTATCCTCAGCCGAAACTGTTGCTGCTTCGGCCATAACCGGTACTATTACCGACCCTCGCGACTTCGGCCCAGATCTACAATGCGGAGATATTAAGTGAAAGCAAAAGCACACTGTTACGGAGACAATATAGATACGGACAGGATTATTGCCGGCAAATACACCAAAACTCTTAACCCAAACGATTTAGCGGCCCACGTCCTAGAAGACCTAGACCCAAAATTCAGAGACAAGCTGAAAAAGGGAGACTTTCTGGTTGCCGGACATAACTTCGGCTGTGGATCTAGCCGAGAACAAGCGCCTTTAGCCTTATTAACTGCAGGTGTATCTGCCGTCATTGCCAAAAGTTTTTCAAGGATATTTTTTCGTAACTCCATAAACATTGGCCTTAGAGTCCTCGTAATACCCGAGCATAAAATTGAAATGGGACAAGAACTAGAGTACAACTCAACAACTGGCCGTGTCCGAAATCTATCAGCAAAGATATCATACAGCTGTCAGCCACTACCAAAAATTATGTCTGAAATTTTAAAAAGCGGTGGCCTCGTCGGTTACTTAAAAGCAAGAAATAACTATGAGGAAACATGCATATGAACAGGCCTTTAGAAAATCTCGTAGTTATTGAGTTTACCCATGCAGTTATGGGGCCAAGCGCTGGAATGATATTAGCTGACCTTGGCGCAAATGTTATCCGCATTGAGCCCATTGGCGGTGACCCGACTCGTGAGCTCAAAGGCATGGGCGCTGGCTATTCAGCTTTTTACAATCGAAATAAGAAAAGTATCTGCATCGACTTAAAAAATACCCAAGGCAAGCAAATAGCTCTGGACATGGCCACGAAAGCCGACGTGGTTATAGAGAACTTTGCGCCAGGCACAATGGAACGACTGGGTCTGAGCTATGATGTCATGCGTGAATTAAACGACCAAATCATCTACTGCTCTCTTAAAGGCTTCCTAACAGGCCCCTTTGAGAAACGCCTAGCCATGGACGAAGTTGTCCAGATGATGGGTGGCTTGGCCTATATGACCGGCCCGGCAGGAAAACCACTTCGCGCCGGAACATCGATCATCGACATAGCTGGAGGGATGTTCGGCGTGATCGGTATATTATCAGCTGTAAATCAACGGCAGCTCTCAGGAGTGGGCTGCCATGTGCAAAGCTCTCTTTTTGAAACAACAGCATTCAGTATGGGTCAACATATGGCCGCCCAGGCCTTAACAGGCGAACCTGTACCTCCTATGCCAGAGAGAGTTAGTGCTTGGTCAATCTACCAGGTTTTCAAAACCAAGGATAAAGGCTCGCTATTTATTGGCATAATAAGCGACAAACAATGGGAAAGGTTCGTGGCTAAAATTGATATACCAGACCTGGTGAAACAGCCAGATTTGTCCACAAATAAAATGCGTGTCGCAGCAAGACCTTGGTTAATACCAAAGCTTGAAGACCATATTAAAAGCTTAAACTTATCAGTAATAACAAATATATGCGATGAAGCCAACGTCTGCTTTGCACCAGTATCAAAACCAGAGGACCTATTTAATAATGAGCACCTGAATCAATCAGATGGACTTCTAGAAACGAACCTAAATGCTACAACAAAATCCATGATGCCAAATCTCCCCTTGGCTATTAATGGTGAACGTGTGACACTCAGAAGAAATCCGCCAAGCGCAGGCAGTGATACAGATGAAGTCTTGAAGTCCTTTATAGGGCTTTCAGTAGAAGCACTCAATAATTTGAAGAAGCATGGCGTTATTGGCAAAGCTAACGTTCAAGAATAAACAGGAGGTGAAAATGACAAGACCATTCTTAGCTGCAGCCGCCCAGTTTGAGGTTGGCAGTAATCAAGAATTGAACCTCGAAAAAACCCTTCACTTTATAAAAACAGCCAGCGAAAGTGGAGCCGAGCTCTTGGTTCTACCCGAATTCTTAAACCATTGTTCGTGGTATGATAGCCAGGAACACTGCTTCGAAGTAAGCTTAGATATAGATAGCCGTTTCATTACCCACGTTAAGGAACATGCAAAACAATTAGGCCTGCATGTCGTTGCCAACGTCACTCTTCGCCGTGACAATGGGAAGATTACTGGCACGAGCCTATTGATTAGCTCAACGGGTGATATCCTATCTACCACTGATAAGCAGGTACTTATTGGGCACGAAAATGACTACCTAATCGCTTCTGCAAAACCATCTAAAGTCGTCAACACCCAGATAGGTAAGATTGGCACATATGCATGTATGGATGGGGTGATATTTGAAACACCTCGAATGCTAGCGCTGGCAGGAGCCCAGGTATTATGCAATAGCCTAAACTCTTTCGCCCGTTGCGAAGGCGATCTACACATCCCTGTAAGAGCGGCTGAGAACAAAGTGTTTGTAGTAGCAGCCAATAAGGTAGGACCTCTTATTCCCCTAGAAATGTTAGGTATGGTTGCTGAGCAGATCAATATACCAAAGGAAGGCCTTTACGGAGCTGGGGACTCACAAATTGTCCACCCAAACGGTGACATACTCAAAAAGGCTGATAACAAAGAAGAATGCGTTATTTCAGTATTGATTGACCCCAAAGAGGCGATTGGCAAAGAAAGGCCAGATGGAACAACCATTTTTAAACATCGACGCCCAGAGCTCTACAAACCTTTGGCTGGAGCCCCAAAGGAAGCGCCTGCCGCAACAAACCAACCGGCAGCTGAGGTGAGAGTGGCTATTATGCAGCCCATTCACAAAAACTACATGGCCATAGACGAAGTCACAAATACAATCAAAGAGGGGGGCAAATACTCTATCCTCACTCTGCCAGCTCTATTCTGCTTCGATGCCGAAAACTATCAAGACCCGATTGAAGCCAAGACGATCAGTTCAACGGCTATCGATATGATAACAAAGGCTCTGCAAGAGGCTAATAGCGATGCACTAGTGGCCACAAGCCTTATTATGGAAACCGCCCGTGGTCACCAGCATTGTGGAGTGACCATTAATCATACTGGCATAATCCACAGACAGCCTCAGCTGCATGTTCCCCCAGCACCTAAACCGGCGTTACAACCGGGCTTGGATCTCAAAGTCATCGATACTCAGTGGGGTAGGATGGCCATGATAGTTGGTAGAGATAGTTTATATCCTGAATCTTTCAGATTAGCTGCTATAAAAGGCGCACACTTCGTTTTAACACCTTTTGATTTGCAAGAAAGCTGGGAAGTCAACTATGGCCTTGCAGAGCGTGCTGCCGAAAATAGAATATGTATTGTCGCAGCCACTCAGGAGAGCAGTATTGGGGCAAGCATATTTGCCACTTTGCATGATGACTATACGATTATGACTCCGTGGAAGGAGCGTAAATTCGATGGCAATATCAGCTACCCAATTATAACCCGTACTCCCAAGAAACCAGGTTTGTTTGAAAGTAAAATCCACCCGCAACGTTCGACGAATAAGATTCTATCGCACAGAACCAATATCGTGAACAGCCGGCCATGGCATGTTATGGAAGAACTATTCACTTAAGGAAGGATATAAAAATGCAAAAGAACATCGTTGTCACAGGAAGTACTCGAGGAATAGGTTACGGCCTAGCGCTTGAGTTCACCCGCCTCGGTGCCAAAGTAGTCATAAATGGCCGAAAACAAGCCGACGTTGACTTGGCCATCGAGAATATTGCCAAAAGTCTTCCAGAAAAAACCAAGCCAATAGGTTTTGCGGGAGATATTACAAAATATGAAGATGTCGAAAACCTTTGGCAAAGGAGCAGAGCGGAGTTAGGCAGGGTGGATATATGGATAAACAATGCCGGAGTGATCAACCATAGAGAACCAACCTGGAAGCTACAGGCTGAAAACATCGCTCAAACAGTCAGCATAAACATGATCGGAATGATGTACTGCTCAAAAGTAGCTCTGAAAGGTATGTTGCAGCAGGGTAGTGGCCATTTATATAACTTTGAAGGGTTTGGTAGCGATGGTAGACAGTGGCAGCCTGGAATGACTCCATATGGCTCCACAAAAGCCGCAGTGCGTTACTTCACTAAAGGCTTAGTAAAGGAAACCAAGGGCACACCTGTAAAAGTCGGCACTATTAGTCCGGGTATCGTCGTTACTGATCTATTAAGGCAACCTTATGAAGGCCGACCTGACGAGTGGAAGAAAGCTAAGAAAATTTTCAATATTCTTGGCGACAAGGTAGAGACCGTCACACCTTGGATTGCCGAAAAGGTCTTGCAGGACACGCAAAGCGGAACGAAGATCGCCTGGCTGGGTGTACCTAGGGTTATGGGAAAATTTTTATCAGCCTCTTTTACAAAGAGAAACTTATTTGAGGAGATACGCGCATGAAATTTGTATTTGTGACAATTTTAGGTTTTATTTTACAACAACAAGCAACTGCGATCACCCTAACAGTTCAGGTAGCTCCTGTTAAAACTGACAAGGGTCATATCGTAGCAGCACTTTATAAGTCTGCCGATTCATGGCTGGAGAGCGATCAAGTATACAAATACTTGAAACAGAAAGCCGTCATAAAAAATGCTACGTTTGTTTTCGAAGAATTGCCTCCAGGTACATACGGGGTTTCTATTATACATGATGAAAATGACAACAGTAAATTAGATATGCAGTGGTTACCACCCTCACCAGAAGAAGCCTACGGCACATCTAATAATAAGTCTGGGTTTGGTAAGCCTGACTGGGATGATGCAATTTTAAACATATCCAAAAATAGAGAAATTGAAGTAACCCTTAAGTATCCAGATTAGGAGAAAGACATGACAAAAGCAGGTATTTTAGCCAAAGAAACATTGGACAAACTTATAGCCTGGGACTCGTTAAAGGAAATGAGGAGCCCTGGCCTAGAAACCTTTCACCCAATTATTCAGGCAGTTTCTGGTGATCAAATTGGTTGCGTACGTGTTTTTCACGGTGAAAGAATTCGTAAGTTAGTCAATATCTCTTTGGCCGTAGCTCCAGCCGGACTAGACTCTCATATGATATTCGCCTTTACCGACAGCGCATCGGCAGCTCCCCATTTTACTCTAGATGCGGTTGCAGCTGGCCCTAGCTATGCCTTTCACCTAGATTTGATACCAAAAACAGATCTCGGAGCGAACCTAAACTACCTCAACACCTGCTATAAACCCCTGGTTGAGCACTTCAATAAAGCCAACGCCATTGAAGGCTTGGTCCCAGCTCAACTTTCACCATTACAACTTGCCGTCATGTCACCACTCATGCTAGCAAAAAGAGCCTCAGCGCCAGCCTTTGAAAAAATTTCCGAACCTGTAACAAGCTACCTAAACCACTGGCAAAGCTTGCTGGTTAATAACGACATTATCGATGGCAAAGCAGCATTTCCAGGTTGTGACTTTGCAAAAAGAGATCGCGATAACAGAGAAGTTCTATTCAACCCTGAAATCGATCCAGTATGGGGTCAAATAGAAAAATTTATTGGACCTGAAACTGGCAGCATGATGCGACGCGTGCTGAAGAATACTGCCATGGAATCTTTTTAGCAGAGCATCCTAGCATAGGCCATTTAGGCCTATGCTTGGGATAAATGACCTTGCTACCATTAACTTTAGATTTTTCATTCTTGCTCTTGCTGACCAGCTGTAGAATAGGCACAAGCATCTTCAGTTTTGGCAGCAATTCTTTCAGAGTCTTTGATGCAACGCTCAGAGTTTAGTGAGTATACCCTTTTCGACGAACCAACCAAGCCGAGATATTTTACTCCTTCTTTTAGCATAAGCGGATCTTCCTCTTCCTCCCCTGCACAAATAAGCGCAACTCCTAGCATCAAACGACTGCAAGGTAGTTTTCCATCGATGGAGAGAGAATCCCTATGAAGCCTAACTGACTTATGCATATCACCCTGTACTTTATATAAAAATTCAATCAAATGAGAATCAGGCACCAATCTATAAAAAATACCCAGGGCATACCTTACTGCTCCTTGCATCGTAATATGATTAGTAAACCTATAATTATACTTGCTGCGAGACACATTAAGCCACAACCGTTCTACGCTATAAGCCTTATCCAGAGCTGAAAAAATTCCCTCCACAGCACCTCTATGGGCAATAGCACTACCAAGGAAAAGCTGACAAAGAGGGTTACCCCGCTCAATACGCAAACAATCTCGCGCTAATTGTTCCGCTTCAACCAAATAACGTAGTACCTGTGCCTCTTTTTTTTCAGAATCAAGGGCTAGAGCTAATTGAAACTTACCAGAAGCTTTCATCCACAGGCCATCGACCCATTTTTGATCTTTGTCCAAAGCGGTTGATAGAATATCCATGTTTTGATTTATCATACTCATACTAACCCTGCCTGAAAGCGCCTGATTGCGAAGCAACAGATACTTCTTTTTCAGCTTAGGCCAATGATCAAGGGGCTTATAATTGACCCGATATTCTACGTAGCCCCCCAGACTATTGGCAGATAGAGGGGACACCTCTGCCACCAACGCCAAGAATAGCAGAAATATTTTTCTCATATAGACCCTTGTTAAATAATATTTCCAACTGATAAACCCTATTCGACTATAATCGGCTATTCTTAAGGTCCTAAATAGCCCGCCAAAAGAAAAGCAAGGTTTAATAAAATTTTTCTATATATCGTCATTAACAACTAACCCAAACTTTATTAACAAGTTAGAAACCGATTTGATAGTTTGGTGATTTCCATAAAATAGGAAGAATACCCCTACCAAGATGACCCGAAAGACGTTTAAGCATAGTAGCAGTCATTAAAATAGAAATTTTCATTAGTGTCAAAGTACATAGACAGGCTAGTCTATGCACACCTATGAATATTAAAAAGCAAAAGTGTTTAAGCTTGTAGTTAAATAGTGCCCACATAGAAAATTCTTATCCACCGACTGTGTGTTAATCTATATACATGCAATTATAAGGTAATGCTTTTGGTATCCAAGTCAGATTTTCAAGTCTTCAAAAAGGACGAAGTCTATCACATAAGTGGCCGTATAAATGAGCATGCTAACTTCAGCGAGATCCGTCCTGAAGGTTCGACTTTAAAGCTCAACCTTAAACAAGTAGAGAATATCGATAGTATCGGCACACGAGCATGGATCCAATTCTGCGATAAAGTAAATGTCGACGATATTGAATATCATGAAGTATCCATCATATTCATGAATGCCATAGCGATGCTACCAGCACTACTAAAACCTAAACCAGCACTTGGCAAGGTAAAAAGCTTCTTCCTGCCATTTAACTGTATGAATTGTGGCCAAGAATCAAAAATACTCTCCAATTTCTCGGAAATAGAGGTGAAGGGCTATGATGCCTTCGCACCACTAAAACACTGCCCTGAATGCGGTAACGCTGCAACCTTGATCGAAGAAGACTCAGAGTTCTTACACTTGTTCATTGAGGTTGCCAATGGATGAAATTGACGAAAACATTGACATAATCCTTGCCGTCCAGAACCTAGATACTAATAAAAGAATCCACAAAGCCATAAAAAAAAGGGCACTGCGCAAGGTACATAATGCCCCGACGCCAGCCTTGGCTATGCAACTGATTGAAAAAGATCCCTCAGCTGCCCTCATAATCGACTGGCATGGTGTCGACACTATTAAAGTCTTATCAAAGTCCAAGGCCGATAGATCTATCGATCCCAGGCCCATAATGATGATCGTACAAGTCGACAGCGATGGTTTACTAGAGGTATTTGCCGACTACCAAATCAATAGAATCCTTTTAGGAAAATTCGATCAGGTTACACTCGAGACCGCACTTACCGATATCTTTAAGCCAGATTCCCCCATCAATACCTTAAAAAGAAAACTAACACCTTACCAGAAAGAGCTTTCCGCTAAGCGATACGATACTGCGAAGGACATGTTAGAAATGCTACAGGATATGCACCCCAATAATCTTACACTATCGCAAGAATTAGCTAACCTCTACCTAATAACAGGGAACTGGCACAAGGCTGAACGATTGGCCGATGAGGTACTCTCCAAAAACTCAAAACTCGCAAGGGCGGCACACTTAAAGGCCAGATGTCTGCTGAGAAAAAATAAAAATGATCAAGCAGAGCAGTTTTTAGAAGTCGCAACAAACCTCAACCCACTAGACAAAAACCGCCTGATTGACTTTGGTCATGTTCTCCTTATCCAGGAAAAAAATCAGCCTGCAAAAGCCGCTTTCCAGGATGCTGAAAAGCTCGATCCTGAAGACAAAAATGCTAAAAAAGGCCATGCTACTGCCAGTTTCCTTTTAGGCGAGCATGAAGAAGCCATAGAGTTGCTACAGCAACTATCCTCAGAAAGAGAGAGGGCCGCTGTCTTCAACAACACTGGTGTGCTAGCGATAAGGCAGGGTAAAGTTGACCAAGCTCTGGAGCTTTATGATGTGGCTTTAAACTTTATTAAAGCGAACGAAGTGAAAGCTAAAGTGCAATTCAACCGCTCTCTAGCTCACCTGAAAAGAGGTAACCCCAAGGAAGCCGGAGAGGCCCTGGATGCTGCCGCAAGCCTAGATCCAAATAATACCAAAGTCCAAGCACTCATTGAACGTATAGGAAGCCAGCACATCAGAGGAGAGTCCAGCGACTCACAAATAATTACGGTCGATGAAAGTCTTTTCGATGATTCCGTGGCTCTCGACCTATCCGATATGGATGAAGAATTTTAAAAAAATATTAAGCTAACATTCAAATAAAAATAGAAATAATTATCCTGTCTTATCCACAAGTGTTAATGTGTCTTCGTCAGTTTCCATGACTTCATTTAGTGGAATGGATAGAGTGAATCGACTGCCCTGCCCCAAAATACTATGGCACCTAATTTTAGCCCCTATAGATCTCGCTAATTTCCTGCTAATAGATAAACCTACACCAGCACCACTGACTTTACGGGAAGCGAAATGCTCTACTTGGTAAAAAGGATTAAAAATTTTCTCCAATTCACCATCAGGAACACCAACGCCTTGGTCCACGACATTTATTAGTAAACAGCTCCGTGAATCCTCTAGCTTTCGTTCTATAACCACCGAGACTCTACCTAACTCAGCGTTAAACTGTACAGCGTTAGAAATAAGCTCAAAGCAAATTTTTTGAATGATTCGAATATCTGTAACGATACTCAATAAACCAGTCCGATCTTCAACAGAAAAATTTTCGACCGTTATAAATAAGTTGTTAAAAATATCCTCGATTCTAACTTTCAAGCGTTCGAGGGTTACTGAGCAAAGCAAGGGCGGCGCTATATCATGATCAGAGGTAAGCGTAAATAATCGTTCAATAAGAAACAATAGCCTTTCACCACTTACCTTAATGTTGGCCGCATCCAGACTCATTTCAACTTCTTTTTTATCTAGGCAGTCATCCCGAATCAATTCAGCTAGACCAATTACCGCATTCAACGGTGTTCGCAACTCATGGGACATGACCGAAAGAAATTGCTCCCGAGTAGCCAAGGCAGCATCTGCAATCTTCTGGGCTTTTTGCAACTGCCTATTCTTCTCTAAAAGCCGCTGATTTGTAGAGCTAACCTCTTCAACAGAACGTAATAGCAGCTTCTTGGTTCTGGCGACTCCTATAGCCAGAATCGCCGTGACGAAAACAATAATCATCATCTTATCAATTTCAGCCCCAATTAGAATCCCAAGATTTTTATGATACTCAACATAAGAGCGGGTAACAGGCAGACCCGACCTAATCCCATAATAAGTAAGGAAGCTCCAACCAATAACAATCCAAACACCGGTGGCGATTACATACTGCTTTTCAAACCTTAGAGACCTAAGAGCTAATAGAATAAAAAAATAGACAAAAGTAGGTGCTTTCAAGGAAAGAGTTACCGACTCATTGTATTGAAAGCTATAGCTGGTGATCAAGGCAATTAAAAATGCTACATCGACTAATATAAAAAAGTGCACCAACAACTTATCTAAGCTTCTTTGCCGCGATAAGATAAGACGCAAGATTATAGTTGGCGCAACCATCATCAGAACAACAGACACCGGACTCAGTGACCCAGTATCTACCGGTTTCGGAGCAAGAAAGTAGACCAGACCTATAACCAAAATAACGGCGGCTTGCAGCCAACTTATGATCAACTCTGAATCAGCATCCTGAACCTTAACACGATTCTCCATCCCACCAAGGGACGTCTGTTTTTTACCGAATTTTTTTCTTTTCCTAGCCATCAAAGACCTAAGCAATTCATCTACTCAGCTTAGTCTTCGTATTTAAAGGCTGGTTTCTTTATGCGGAAACCCAACAAAACATTAATATATTAGTAATTGCAGATACCTGCCTACCATTTATTTCTTAAGAGTATAGATCCTAAGCACACCTGAGACATTGAGAGAGCCAGAACCCGTCAATGCTAAGAATCTCAATGTTAAAGGGTCATTTGATGATCTTCAAAGATTTGCTCCATCAAGCCGATAACTCTCCTATCATCGGGTCGCCTTTCAGCAAGCTCTGCTATGAAACGTGATGCATCTTCGTACCTGCCTGAACTTCTCAGTACAGCAACTAAGTCGATAATGAGATTATCAAGAAACTCAGCAGCCAATTTCGCATCCTTACCTTCTCGAACATTTTTAGCAACAATCTTTTCGTAAAGAGCAATACTGCGCAGATAATCTACTCTGGCAGCTCCCCAACTTTCCAACCCCTGATAAGCCTGAGCTCGCAAGGCATAAGCATTTTCAAGTCTACCGCCTCTTAACATATAAGCTTCAATAAACGAAATACCATCCACGTAACGTTCTTGGCTGATACAAATCTTAGCTATCGCCAAATCAAAACCTTGCACCTCTGGATTGCGGGAATTCTGTAACACAAAATAAGCTTCACCTTCATCACCACGGCGCAGTTGAATATACGTGTCCGTAAGTAAGTCCAGCACTGCAATATTCGCAGGATCGACCTCAAGTGCTCGTTTTAAGTAGGGAATCGCCCCTGCAGGTTGCCGCTTTTCGATGATATAGATGAGAGCCACTTCTGCAAGCTCCTGACTAGAACCCTGCTTCAATCCCACAAGATCTTCAAGCCTAGCCAGAGCAGTTTCCCATTCACCTCTATCTACAGCGGCCCTAATACCACTAATGACTTTGTTTTCTTCTAGAAATGACTGCCGCAACCTACCACGCAGAAGCACTTCTCTTTTTGCTGCCTGCGTCCGAAAATGAAATGTGTCAGTCACGCCTTCATCAAGGATACTGGCATCAGATAAACTCCCAGCATTCATAGCGATATTTTCCGAAAAAAAGCTCGTAAAGCCTACAACCGACACCAACAAAACCATAACACCCAACAAGTAAAACATCCGCATATTCCGGCCTCTACTTTTGTTCAAATGTTCAAAAAACTTCAACAATTTTCAGTTCGGCACCCATCTGCTGTAGCTTGGGAACCAAATTATCATATTTTCGTTGCAGCTCATGGATATTGCGCAAACGAGTAACACCCTTAGCCACCAATCCAGCCACAACCAAACATTTACCAGCTCTAATATCCGTAGGCAAAACAAAATCACGACCCTCCAAAGGGGTAGGACCCTGTACTATTGCCGCATGAAGATCATTACAACCCTTAAAGCGACACACGACCTCGCCAAGACACTTGTCTGACAGTGTAATATTAGCACCCATGTCCTTCAAGAACTCAGTGTAACCCAACCTGGCTTCAAAAACTGTTTCATGCAAAATGCTAATACCTTTTGCCTGCGTAAAAAGCACCATAAACGGCTGCTGCCAATCCGTCATGAAACCTGGATGGACCTCCACTTCCATATGAGCCCCGGCAAACCCTGCCTTTGGCGCTTCCACAAAGAGCCCTTCGGAATTTATCCGAAAACTAGCACCCATGCGCTGTATAAAGTTCAAGAAACTATATACTGAATCATGGGTGACATTTTCTAAAAGCACATTGCCACCCGTAGCTAGCGCAGCTACGGCGAAGGACACAGCCTGGTTACGATCCACCATGCAACGCACCTCGCAACCTCGCAGGCGTTTGACACCGTGGATCACAAATGTCCGGTTGGCATTCAAAGTGATATCGGCTCCCATTTTCTGAAGCATTTTAGTCAGTTCAATCACTTCGGGCTCAATTGCCGCATTCGCGATAATCGTCCGGCCTTTTGCCAAACTCCCAGCAATCAGCAAATTTTCCGTTGTCATCACCGATGGAAAAGCCAGTGTGATATTCGCACCCACCAAGCCTTTATCACTAACAGAGAGACGATATTTATCACCATCGACCTCCACCTCAGCACCCATCTTGCGCAAACCGTCAAGGTGAAAGTCTACAGGTCGTTTACCGATTTTATCACCACCCAAGGCTCCGCCAAACTCTACCTCGCCAAACCTATGTAATAATGGCCCGGCACATAAAATAGCTATTCTATTTTTCTGACATTGGAGTTTGCTTATAACCGTTTCCGAGGTGGATTTTCCTGACAGGCAAACAACATCGGCATCCAGGTGTTTGACACCCCCCCCGAGTGAAGAAAACAGACCCTCAACTATCCGGCGCTCGTCAACCTCTGGAGCACCTTTTATGATCACATCTTCATCGGTAAGTAATGCCGCTATAATGCACTTGGTAACCTGGTTCGAGCTACCTGCAATTCTAATTCTCCCACCCTGAAGCTTCTTCCCACCTTGAATCTCAATTACCGGCTCTGATTTTTTTGCCATGTGCTCCACTCAAAACGTGATATCAGTCAACTCAGATATAGCATTCCTATCCTTGGTCCAGCCATCTCGCACCTTCACATGTAGGTCAAGATAGACCTTTTCACCCAAAAAGTCCTCAAGCTTTTTCCTTGATTCAACTCCAATTTCCCTGATCTTGACGCCTTTTTTACCTACCACCATACCTTTTTGACTTTCCCGAGCCACAAAGATATTAGCCTGAATGGCTACCAGATCTTGACGCTTTGTAAAACTCTCGACAACAACAGCACTATCATAAGGCAGTTCCTGCCCTATACTTCTAAAGATGGTCTCTCGAATCAGCTCACCAACAAGAAAATTGGTGGACCTATCGGTCACATCATCTTCAGCAAACTGGAACGGCCCTTCAGGCAAAGCTGCCTTCAACTCATCAAGAACCTCACGTAAGGAATCGGGTCGCTTAGCTGAGACAGTTTTAATTGAGCCATCGTAGCCGACACCGTGCAGCTCCGCCGTAATATCCCGCACACGCTCCGCCACAACCGCCTTTTTCATAGCATCCGCCTTGGTCAAGAAGACGCGTAATCTACCTTTCTCCTGAACCTTAAGCTGGCTGAGATAACTGCGATCTGCCGAAGTCCAACCCTCCGTCAAGTCAATAGTATAAATAACAACATCTGCTTCCTCAACCGCCGTAAATGCCTCACGGTTCATCATCGCATTGATAGCAGCATAACCGCCAGCACGATGGATACCGGGAGTGTCTAGGAAGAGCAGTTGATAGTCATCAGATGTTAAAATTCCCAATATACGGTTCCGGGTGGTCTGTGGCTTGCGGCTTACACCGGCCACTTTCTGGCCGACGAGAGCATTGACCATGGTACTTTTTCCAGCGTTGGGCCGCCCCACAAACGCAATATAACCGCAATATTTCTTCATTATATTCCCCTAAAGAGTCCAAGATACTATACGGATTTCTCAAAAATTAACCACAATTACTTTACTTAGTCAGCCACAGTTTAAGCTTAATGGAGTTTATAAGCGTTGGCTAAACAAATTTTAACTTCTATTATAGATAGTTACAAAAGAACCAAGCTGGCAAAACATTTACGAAAACCGCCTTAAAACACCAGACTTCAGTGTAAAAAGTGCGGGAACCGCTCAACTTAGTCGCCACCACCACCAACGGTAAAATAGGGCACTCCAACAGTGGTAGAACTGAAAGAGCCGCCACGATCTGTGCTCTTATCATAGTATGGGGTCCCCGGCCATGATCCCCGATACTGATATATCACTTCATTACCGGCCATATCTTTCAGAACCATTTCCCATAAAATGTAGGTACCTGCACCGGCACTGGGATTCAAAATATGATCAAATTGATACCCAACCGATTCTTCTGCAAACCCACCATGTATCGAATAATACGCTCCACTCTCTTCATGTTTCAAAACTAGCCAAGAAGATGCTTCATTGAAACCGGAAACATCTTCATCCAACTTAAGGCCTATGAGGACGTCGGCACCAGGGCTGTAGTTAGCTTCACTGAACCCCACACCCATACTACCACCAAAAACCTGACTGGCGGTGTCCACAACCGGTGGGTCGTAGTCGGCGCTAGCCCCAGAGATGGTAAAAGTCGGTGCTGAAATCCCGATAACTGGTAACTGATTAGATGCAGCCGTATCACATAAAGAGTTACCAGCTTTATCATAAACGCAGAGAAACTGCAGCGACCAGGATCCGTTAGCACTCCACTGTGAAACTTTAAAAGGGATTTTATATTCATCGGTATTGCCCGTCGGTATAATCGGTCCAGCCACTGTTATCTGATGGGATCCATCAGATATAACCCAACCACTATTACCTTGGTGGGCCATCAGGCCTGATTTAGCATCACTAGCCACAAAAACCACAGCATTATAACCATCATCTGCAGGAAAAATCTGCGAAGATTTTTCAAAACCTACAGAAGTCACCGTTGGATTATCGAGGTCACTATTCCCCGTACCAGCAAGAGTGAAGCTAGGAATTGCCAAACTGCCATTGTGGTCGAAGTAACCAGGGTAACTCCCACCCTCGTAATATTGAGCATGCCACCCCATCAGATCCCCTAAGGCCACCTTAATCAACCTATAGGTTCCAGCCTCAAGGTATCTACTTATGACAAAGCTCAGCTGATAATCATCCCCACCCATATGCGAGAGAGACCCGCAGTATTTTGACCCCGTACCTGCGCCAGGGTAAATCACCTTATTAGGATCACTATCATTTTCAATTCGCCAGCAATCCCATAAATCAAGGTCAATGCCAGAGGAGTCTGTTGCGGTAATAGTCAAAGTGGCCGTCAAATCGCTTGAGTTATCATAGGAATTTTGGTCGAAAGACACAGCCGTAAAATCAGGTGCAGAGTAATCCTCGGCCTGACAAGTAGAGCCATTCCAACTGCAGAAACCTTGTGCGCTGCAAGTTTCTTCATCTTCGAACATAGTCTCGCACAATACTTCGACATCGTAATCACACCAACCTATATCACCATCCCAAGAACAAATCGATTCAGCACCACAGCTGGACTCATCTTCTATTGAATAACAGGCTGTCGGCCCAATATAATCACAACTAGCCCCTGACCAGTCGCAGTGGGACCCATACATGGTGCAGTTCTGTAAAGACTCTGCCAAGACACACATAGCTTCATGATCTACGTCACAGATATTTTTTGAACGATCCCAATAACAACGAGCATTTTCATCGCAACTGGCTTCATCTGAATTGTCATAGCAAGAACTAAAACCCGAATACTCACAAATTCCTCCGTTTTCATCTGCATTCCAACTACAATGAATAAAGGAGTCTCCACAAGATTCCTCATTTAGAGCCGCACATTCAGCTTCATCACTTGTACGACAAAATGAATCAAAATCATCCCATTCGCAGTTTTCATCCGAATTACAGCTCGAATCACTTTCATAGGTAATCTCACACATAGCTGGACTCTCCTCGCGACATTTACCACCTAGAAAGTCTGGATCCCAACTGCACTTAGAATCTGCATCGCAACTTGTCGAGTCGTCACCATAGAGACCACATACCGTTGGCCCACCGTAAACACAGCTCGACCCCGACCAATCACAACCCTCAGTGAGGTTACAACCATCCTCCGTATCAAAAAAGATGGAACACTCTGCCACATTATCTATCTGACAACGATCGCCAACCCAATGACAGACATTATGGGTATCGAAATCATCGTCCTCGCAAGACGTCTGGTCTTCGTGTAGAAAACAGTATGGCGGCCCAGAGTAACCACAAGAACTGGACCCCACATTCCAGCTACAAACAGGAAAAGCATCACAGCTTAGCGGATCAGAAAAGTTGGCAGAACAAGCTGCAAGACCCTCTACATAACAAAAACCGAAATCATAATCTGTCTGGAACCACCCGCAGATAGGATCTTGAGTACAAAGCTCTTCGTCAAAATACTCACACTGAGGCTCGAATAAGTCGACTCCACCAATATCCTCTTGACAAGATGGGTCTTCAGGCTCACTTGCGCAAAAGTCAAAGTAGCATTCATTAGTCTCGGCCTCCCAAAAGCAATCCGGTCGAGCCGAGCAAACATTCGGCTCCTCAAAGTCCTGACAGGTGAGAAAACTATCATCTTGACAGTACCCCTCCATCCATGAACAAGCTTGAGTAGTAATATCACAAGACAGTTGATCATGATTCAGCCAGCACAGAGACGGGACTACACCGGTCTCGCAATAAGGCCCTTCACCATCACGGGCCCATTGATAATCGGCACCTACTGCAATACCCGCCTCGATACAGTCGGCCTCAGAATCCATACCTACTTCGACCTCAGAGAGATCGCAAACCCATGAACCATTTGGTAGGAAGAGAATAAAACCACCGCTTTCATAGCAGGCCTCTTCTTCTTCGAAACTAGGCAGGCTGCTATCATCCTCAGGCTCATCTAAAGGGTATTCACACCGCCCCCCCTTGTTCATCGTACCACACACCTCTTTCCGCTTCACAATCGGCCTTCATCCCAGCAATTGCCGTATTCAAAGCTGCCGACAGATCCATATCCGATGCTTCATCAATGGCATCAGAGATCACAGTTATAGTGTCCAGATCCATACCTGCTTCAGCAAATCCGGAAACAGCAGCAACAGCGTATCCCGATTGCATCGTTTCCAGATCGGCTGCCGAAAAGCCAAGCTTGGCACCTTCTGCCGCTATCGCTTTCTGCCCTTCTCTACTTACTTCAGCGCTAATCTCACCGACGTCGGCCGCAGTTAGCGTTCCATTTTTCTTCAGGGCACCAAAACCTTTGCAAGCCCCTGTGTTCAAAGCCACTGATATCTCGCTGAAAACTGCTGTATCATTAACACCAACCTCATCGAGAAACTCGATAGTATCCTGAGCTGCATTCGCCGATATAGCTTTAATCGAGGCCGCATCTTTTATGCCAATATCGTCCAAGGATTCAACCGCCCCCTCCATCATATCGTCCACAAAAGTCGCAAACTTATCGGCTTGTATATTAGCATCGCCCATGCCTTCCATGGCACCTTTCATAGAACTGTTCAAGACCACCGAAACGTCATTTATATCGGTCACGCCAACATCCTCAAGAGCCAACATCGAACTCGACACTAGGTTTCCCACAACTGTCTGCATTTGCCCGGCTCCGGAGAGCCCTAATTCATCCAAACCACCCACAGCTTCTGACATAATAGGCCCGACAAAGCTACCAACATCAGCAGCCGTCACACCTGCTTCGCCCAAGGCACCCACGGTTGACTTTACTAAAGACTCCATTGAGTCGCCCACCAAAGACTTACTAAGGCCGATCTCTGCCATACCCTCTATGGTATCCTTGGTCATACTGGACACCACATCTTTCAGATCACTAGTGGCAAACCCCACGCCTTTAAGCTTTGCAACCGCTCCTTTCATAACCTTACCAATACCGCTACTCAAATCCTTACCAGACAATCCAGCTTCATCAAGGTTAGAAACCGCTGACTTCGTAATACCACCAGGCAAAGCTTTCTTTTGTTCGGGTGTTAAAGCAGATGCTGCTACCCCGCTACCTAGTGACTCCACGACACCCTCAGCAATAACCGCTGAGTATTTTAACTTACCTTCACTCTCAACCTGTCCTGCCCGCGGGTCCGACAACGTCTGCACCGCAGCGCCGGTAAGTCTAGGAATAGCGCTCTCCGGTTGAAAGTCCGGATCAACCAGCCCAAAAAAAGTTTGACCTGACGTATTATTCAAACCTTGCAACGCACCGGAGGCCACTATATGGGCTTCTGCAGGAGTCATCTCAGCCTTTACTAGGGCCGCCTTCATATCATCGATCACAGCAAGGGAGATTGCCAAACTACTGGTACCAGATGAACCCTGAGAGCCGAGCGATATTAAGGCCGACGTGTACATCTTCGAACGCCTATCGCAGCCGCTTAGAGTGAGCAAAACAACCACTGCCCACAGCAAATGCAAGTTAAATCTGAATCTCAATGCACCCATATCCAATCATCCTCATTGCAGAAAAAACTCCTAGAGCCATTTTAAAAACAGACAACCGCCACCCCGCCACTCTGAGATCTTCCTCGGCTGGATAGCCTCTCTTTTAAAGGAAAATCCACTAAACCGAATAAATACTGCATATCACGAAGGTTTCGTCGGGTTTGGTCAATTATTTGTGAAAGGTAAGAATTATATAGAAATTACTTATACTAAAGAGCTAGTCACTGATTCGACCCAGCACCTTGCGAGCTGCCTGGTAATAGGCTGCCTCTGCATCGCTACCAAGAGAGTTTACCTCACCATAAGGTGGCCGAGCCTTGGCATCCAAGTAAGGAGGCTTCACATCCCACTGGTTCTTGGGAATCAGGTAGCCTAAAAATCCACCTGTTAGCCCGAGAACAAACCGGTAATCTCCCGACATCGCCTCTCGCAGTGGTTGGCGACTGTCCTCATCAGGGTAATCAGCACTAAAAAGAGCAGGAGGTCCACCCACAAAAGTTTCCGGATAGGCTTCACCAGGAACACTTAGAAAACTAGCGGGACCGATTTTCAATGCCCCAACCTCAGCAAGGATCCCCTGAGTATAGTCCACCAAACCCCGATCTAAAATCCCAAGACCCATCATTAACTTAAATCCCTTATTCGCTATCGGCAGCTTATAGGTCCCTACTTCCAAGCGTAAGGCCGCCTTTTCTATGGTTTTGGCCTCGCTCAAAGATGCCAATGCTAATAAAGCTACTGATTCACCCAACGCCTGAATTTTTTCCTGACCGGGTTCCAGGTAATCCTTACCATCAGCTAGTGAGCTAATTTTGAAAGAATCAGATACAGTCATCAGGCCACCAACGGCACCATTAATGAATAGACTTATCCCACCCACTCCACGCATATCGCCAACTCCATCCTCAAAACCCTGGCGCAGGTAATGAACAAAGTCGCTACTCACCAATGTGTTGGCTTTCTCCAACGCCTCTGGATGCAAGGCCCAGTTAATAAGACTCCCCACAACTTTGTCCGACTGCAGGGAAACAGCCTGCATAATATGCAGCGCTGGATCAATCACATAAGGCTTACGCACATCCTCTATGAAGCCACCACTGGCAGCCACATCTTTAGCGAATCGCAAAGACACAGGCTCCAGACCAGCCATCGCTTCTAGAACAGCATCTTCCATAGCGCGACGAAGAATCGCCATGAAATGCGGGTCCTTGCCGGAAGTCCATAGATTTGGCCCCCAAAGTCCAATAACATCAGGAGCTGAATGAGTATGGGTCGCAGACAAAAATATATAATCTGGTGCAGCATCGCCAAGACTACGCCGTAGTCTGAAAACCTCATCCCGAAATAGACCGATCACATCAGCCACCACAAAAGCAACCCGCTTTTCACCATCGTCTAATACCAAAGCTCTGACCGCAAGCGGCTCGCCGAGCCCAGAAGCCGGCCGGTTTTTACCAAAACCGGCAAGATAGAGCGGATCGAACATTTCATTCTTATTTAGATCCTGAAAGGGCTCGTAATCCTGATACTGACCGTCTCCATTGAGATCGGTAAAGGTGTCGTGGGCCGGCAGCCGCAGCACCTGCTCATTAGCACCCGCCAGAAATATCGTAGCTTTGGGAGCGGCATAACTCAACTCAACAAGCTCTGGATAGCGTTCCCGCAAATGCCAGGAAAAAACACTCAAAACTACCAACAAGAGCAGTACTGAGCTGGATATCATCAAACCTAGATACTTCTGCAAAGCTGAACCCTCACATAATCTAGAACGAAAAGCCATTTTAGCACAGCTTTCAAAGATAAGCAGCGGCATGACTGATTAGCTATTAGTTGAAAAAAAAGACCCGTCTGTTTAGACGGGTCTAACATTAAGCATAACTTACTCGGGATTTCTATCGGGCATAGTGCAATGAGCCAGCTTTAGACTGCACTACCACCTGAACGGGAATAGTTGCAGTTCCCTCTTTAGAAGTGATAGCAACGTCACCTATCGCCACCTTACCATAATAGTTTTTTCCGCTTCGTGTGATCACAAAGTCGTAAACCTGCCTGTCTCGGACAATAAAGGTCTTCCCAGTACTGCGATATACATCGCTGCTATAGGTAACCGCCTGATCTCCTGGCACTCGGTACTTCAAAGTCGATGAGATCGGGTCCGTAAGTTTATCTCCTCTGTGCAGTAAAGTAAGCTCACCATCTTTCGGTGCAGAAATAAATATTCTCTGCTGATAGACACTAGAGCCCACATCCCTGCCTATATGAATCCCAGCGGTAGTACTTTCATTAGTTCCGTAAACCGAACACATCTGACCATTGGTAGCATTAGATCCAGAACATGACTGCGCATCACCGAAGGTAACAGCCTTATCGATATCAGTAGTATCAAACGAAATAACCTTGTATTTGTCTGCATCTAATGTCAAAGACGCATCAAAAACAGCGGCGGCCGGGGTGTCTTCAACCACATTAGATGTCCAGCTAATTCCACTATAATCATCGCCAGCAACAGCCACAACAAAGATGGAATAAGTCTGACCATCCACAAGGGCAGCACCTGTATTGTCGGTTTTAACTAGACACCGGTGCACTCCTATACCAGAACGATAGTCAGCACCCGATTGTTTAGCCAATGAGATCTTTGCAGTACTATCATCGTCGCTGATTGCACCCCAAGAATCGGTATCTTTGCTCGGGTCATAACACGTAACAGCTGCCTGAGCAACGCCGGCTGTGGTAGCTTCTTGTAGCATCGTAAAGCCCGTGGAAGGAGTTGACTTTGCCCCCTCACAGTCACCACTTGGCTCTGTTGTGATGCCAAATTCGGCAAAGAACTTTGCATTATCAACGCAAAAAGGCACCGTTTGGTTGGCAGCAATGCTGACACCGGTGGGGTATGCAGGCGCAGTCAGGTCGGCCAAACCTTTGTTAGCTGCCGACACAAATACATGATAACCAGCTAGATCATCTTCAAAGTTCACACCCTGCCATCGCAGTTCAATTTGACCACTTCCTGTAACAGTCTGCAGCTGCAGTGGAGGCGATAAATCTTCAGGATTCAAGGTTTCTGGATCACTGGAATCACTACAACTAAGAGAGCTCAGTAGCAATCCAATCGACAATAATGATTTTCTCATGGCTTACCCTCCTGCTTAAAATTGATCCTGGTTTTTTGCTAATCTTAACTCAAATTTCACACTGGTACCTGCTGAACTACCATCGATCCAAAGGTAGTGGTAATAAAATTTCGTAGTATTTGCTCGAGCAGCGTCTCCCACAGCTATAGCAAACATACCGTTATCTTCCATCAAGACCGACTGGCCTTCAATAGAGTAACCGCCGCCGTGTTCGATGTCGTTTGGATCTACCGCCAGCTGCGGTGCCTTTTCACTAAAACCGGCAAAACCATCAGGGTAATAACCCATTCTTTTCACATAAATATTCGCTCTCGCGTCCTGATCTTGGTATCCCGGAGTCTCGAACTCTTTATTTTTTAGGAACCTCAACGATTTTGAAGAACTCTCTCGACTAGCTAGTATAGTCGTGGTTCCACAAGTATGATCCGTCGCTTTCACACAGTCTGCAAGCAGTGCAACCAGGTCAATCTGTTGACTAGCGCTATCCGCATTCGTCCAAGTGATCGTATGCTTATAACGAGGCGTCACACAAGCAACATTACTGGAAGCCTCCGACACCTCAGTACCTTCACTTTGCGAAGAAAGAACAAAGAAGCAGTACTGTTTACCTTCAGTCAGTTGAATAGCTGATTGACCAAAGAGGTCGTAGGTAACCAGACCATTTGAAGTCACAGCAGAAGCATCAGATATACTTGAGCTTACCGCTGTACAGACGCCATTAGCTGGTTGACAAGTGGGAAGAACAGCCTCACCATCAGCCACCTTATGGATTGGCAATCTGCTTAGAGCATTTGCTTCTTCATCAGCTGCCGCTGCCGCTGGTGCGCCAGGCAGAGCTTTATCAGTATTCGCTGCATCATAGGCAAAGTCTGCTAGAGCTGACTTGGCTGAAGCGCTTTCTTCTCCATTGGTATCTAGGAGCTTGATAGGAGAGCCTTCAGTAACTCCACTGGGCAGACTATCAACTTGCCCACCATATATATTGTAGCCTTCAAAGTCGTCCTCTGGATTTGATGTGTACCACTGGAGAGTGACCTTGCCCTCACCTTGATCGATAATAGTGAGCCCTGTTGGTGATTTCAGTTCCAAGTTCGTAATCGCAGCCGGATCACTAGCATCACCACACCCGGTACCGAGTAACCCCCCGATCCCGAAGACTAATGGCAGCAGTCTTGCCTTGAAAGCCATAATATCCCCCCCCTGAGTAGAGTATCTAGGAAAAAAGTTTAACGAAATTCTGCTGATAGAGTACCACAGTCTGACAACAGAACCAAGGTCATCTCAGCGCCTTGGCCAAAGTCATTGCTGCATATGGGTTTGGTTTTTCGTAATATTATCTGCTCCTAATTGAGCTGTATAATATCTAAGCAGAGCAAGTAACGGTGATGCCAAGCTCCAACTTGGCAACAATTAACCACTGTGGTTGAGCTTGGTGAAGTTAACAAGCATGCACGCCAGATGAAAGGAGCATAGATTAATGGCAAGTGGACGCTAGAGGCACTGACAAGTAAGTAGCCTTGAACAAAAATGATCTCCCCATGAAGAACTCTGGATTAGAAGTAAATTCACGCCGCTCATTACTGAGCCTTTTGTTAAGTGCCTTGCAACCGGCTTCCCGGCTGCGATAGAAAAATACCTTAAAATAAGATGTGAAAAGGCCTCAAGCAAGCCTACATAACCCAAAGGGTCATATCATAAATACCTGTCATCAAAACAGAACAATAACATTCTAGGGAATTAGCAAAGAGCTCAAGTAACCGATAATGACTCCTATGGTTAAGCTAACCCCCAAACTTGCATGCCCATTGAACATCAGGACCACAATTATCCCAGCAATGCAGAAAAAAGCCCAGAAACTAAGTACTTTTTCCACTGGAACACGCACTCTTAGCTTTCGATATCTCATGCCACCCTCCTTTAACCTTTTCAGATTAAACGGTTGTCAACATTTGCCAAAAATGACCGCCCCAAACCCCAAAAAGGCAGCCTGACAAACCTCCACCAAACCCAGTCCCCCCCCCTCGGCCCTGATCTTCACAACCTTAAGAAAATGAAATTAAACCTTAAAAAATAGATACCTGAGTAATTACATCCGTATTGATGTATCGATATCACCTATCACAGACCTAAACATCGAGATTCGCTATGCCCCATAGATCTTAGTATCGATCCCCATGAAGCAGATGTCTTCAGCCTTACCGTCCACCTCCAAGAAGACATTAGCTAATAGAGATGGCCTGTTTTGAAATACCTTATGTTTTTGGCATGCATTTTGCTTGCTCATTGATTAAGAGCTTTAGCTCTTTATTTCCAAGCAATATAGGCTCCCATGCTCCCTCTTGACGAAATAGATACTCGGATGCAGCCCATCATTAAAGCACTTAATAATGCAAAACTCACAACGCAGTTCTGCTGCCAAGGCAATCATGACGAGCACAGCACCCCGCAAATTGCTTACTTGAGCTTCGCACCGAAGACGAATATTCCAAGAAAAATTGTTGCCTATGCCGAAAAACATGGCTGGCATGTGTCTTTAGAAAATCTCAAAGCAGGTGACACCTTTACCTTTTATGCCGTAAAGAACTCCTTCATCTACCAGAAGCAAGAGCTTATTGATAAGAACGAAGCATTTATAGCTGGCTGGCGGAACATAACCAAAGGCCTTATAAAATAAAACCTAAACAAACTAAAAAACTTATGCCGACGCGACTGTTTTGCAGAGTCAAAATAATAGCTTTAGAACCGCCTAGAGCTATAGCGACTTCCTAAGATATTGTCAGCCAGGATCTGCATTTAACTTACAACGCTGGCAAGAAAACCTGGGTATGGTTCCAGAGTAAAGATCATGGCATTAATAACTATTGCAGACCAGGAACTAGATAAACCCGATAATAAATAAATAGATTATTTCGGGTTTGGGAAAAGAAACAAAGAAAGGCCCTGGCCAGATTCTAGGTTCGGTCAAAACACGTTCTCAATGAGAAAAAAATCCTCAAAAAATAAGAATCTTCAGCCTTCAACTTGGCAATAACAAAACTAACACCTCTAGATCCTATAAAGCATAGCTGTTATATAGCACCAAAAGATCACTCGCCACTGTTTCAGAACAGAGACATGTTTCCTGTCACAAATAATAATGAACCCTACAAGCACAATGGCTAGGCAGTGCCACAATATTTTCTCACTCTGACCTGAATGTCTGTCATTAGAGACAATCGCTTGGCGCAAATTTCAAAGTTATTTACACAGGTTAAAGTTGCCGATCAAAAAACCGAATATCAAACTACAAGATGGCTATAATGGAGTCACACATGTTCAGGAGGAAACAATGAGTCAAGTATTGATGCTAGCATTGTCTATATTAGCCGCCACTGGATGCGACCAGGATCCTGCCTTTAAGATCGAGACCGTCGTACCAGCAGAACAAGCTAAGGATGGCCAAGATGCAGGTAATCAAGCTGTAAATAGACTCGGGAAACGCAAGGACAGTGACCAAAAAGAGATCACTCAAGTATTCAACTCCCATCAACTCCAGCAGGAAAGTGGCGAGCTTTCTCTCGACAGCCTATTTGTCAAACAAAATATTACAATGGATCTGAACACGTCAAAACAAGGGGTTTTGAAGTCGCAGATATCCCGTCCTTACAATGAATCAACACACAAGCAAGGGAAACTCGGGAAAGCTGTTCAAGAAAGGTTTATCCAGAAGTCAAATCGCAACCTCGATATACTTATTGTGATAGACAACTCCCGATCAATGGCTGAAGAGCAGCAAAACCTCGCTAGCAAACTAGATCCACTGCTCAACTATGTGCAAGACACTCTATGGCGAATAGCTATCACCACAACAGATAACCGCTACGCCTGCATAAGGGATGTCATAAGCTACAGCGACGACCCCTCACAAATCTACAATCGTTTCCATCGAGCTATCAGCGCAGGGATTAGAGGTAGTGGCACCGAACGCGGTGTGCAAGCGGCTGTCAACGCTCTATCCACAAAATGTAATTATAAACCATGGTACAGGGACCGCTCCACTCTCGCCATCTTGTTCGTCAGTGACGAGGACAATTGCTCTGATGGGACAGAGTGTGGTTGGCGGCCGGACAGTAACCCACAAATATTAATAGACTTTCTGAAAACGAAGCGGCACCCCGGCCTTGATGCGAGAATCTACGGCATTATCTGGCATCCCAGTGAATCTCGAGAACAGTGCACTACTGGTGAAAACATCGGCAACCAGTACTCATGGCTGGTGGACAAAACATCGGGAACCTGGGGATCCATATGCTCTCCGGACTATAGTGAAGTACTAACCCAGATGTCCAAACACCTCGCTGGAGTTATGCAGAGCTCCTTTGCGCTAAAGCATACACCAGATGAGGGTAGCATTAGAGTCAAAATAGATGGCATCACGCAAGAAGGCGGTTTTTATAACCGCGGCAACATCCTATCCTTTAAGCGAATTCCCCGAGAAAATGCCGCTATATCGGTAAATTATAAGTACGCCACTACTCCCATGAAAACCAATTTCAAGGTAGCTCATGCGTTCGATGCAAAGTCCGTAAGCGTCATTGTTAATGGTAAAAAGTTTGCCGATGACAGCTTCTCTGTTAAGGGAGATCAGATATCTTTCAACCGAATGCCCCCACCACAGGCAGATATTGTTATCGGCTATAGATCACCCGAAGCTTTGCCAAGACAGTTCAAATTAGACATAGACTTCAGAAACTCGAGAAACATACATGCTTTAGTAGCAGATACGCCCCGCGAATTTAAATGGATAAGCAGAGCCCGAGGCATTATTTCCTTTGAGACTGCGCCACGCGATGAGGAGGTCGTAAAGGTAGTTTATGAAAATATCCTCGGCCCTAAGTATGAATATGAAATCAGCATAGTCGGCGAGAACGAAACCCTTGAAGTTTACGACCTGGATCACGGTGAACCGATTTTCTTCACCAGGACCCAAGGTGGTATCAAGGTTTCTCAAGACGAGTTTTTTGAAGGTAGGCAGATAGTAGCAAGCTCTAGAAACCCGCACCGCACCTACGAGATCGAACTAGAATACGAACCAATTACGATCGATAGCCTGACCATAGGTGGTATTAACTGTTCAAAGAAAAAGTATCAAATCACCGACAAGATGCTCAACATCCAAGACTGTGAGGGGGCTTTAGAGTATGAAAAAGCCGAGATAACTTATTCATATTATAAGGACCTCAAAGGTCAGTTTCCATTCCCATTACCCAAGAACATCGATAGCGAACTATTGGAATTCTTCGTCGAGGTTGCAGGCAAACCTGTCGAGAACTTCGAGTACAAAGATGGCATGATCCAACTAAGAAAGCCTCTACCAGAGTACCCGGCAAAGGTAAAGATCAGTCTTAATTATTATGAACAGCAAAAAGTTGCTCAAAGCCCATAGTACTATTGCAGAGAGGCTGTCTCGACGTTGACAAAGTCAGCAGACACCACCTGAGTAGCTGTAGGCGCCTTGTCCATACTAGCAACCTCATCTACAAGCTCGAGCACCCGCAACGTGGTTGACTCATCAAACTCCTTAAGAAGGCTCTCCTTGAGCTGCTCTACATTGAGCTTGCGGACATTCTCCCTCAGCACTTTAGCCTCAAGCTTCTCTTGATCAGTCTTGGGCCGTTTCGCCTCTTTGCGCCGCCGCACCTCTTCCTGCAGGACATTGTAGGCTGCACCACGAATCTCCGCCTCTTTATCCTCTGGTAGGACCCGACCCTCATGACCCGTTACAGGCAATGGCTCACCAGAAGACTCTAGCTTCTCAATGTTGTCTTGCTCGGCAACATCCAAAGTTTTTTTCAATTTTTGACCGATAATTTCCACATTGCGGGCCTTTAATAAACCATCACCCTCATTAGCCTCAATGAAGCTTATTGTCTTTTCATCAAATTCGGCAAGGTATAGGCTGCGCTCAACAGTCTTGCGATCCTTACCACAGCAGCGAGCAATATCTTTTTTGCTCATTCCCTTATCACTAAGAAGCTTGTAACAGCGCATCTTATCTACCTGGTTGAGCTCTTTTGACATTAGGTTACTAACAACTGAGGTCACCACTGTCTCTAACTCTGCCTCAGGCGTCTGGGCGCCAGTGTATACCAGCACTGGTAGTCGCGGCAGTGGATCGACACCCTCATCCCTTAACTGCTGCACAGCTCGAGCACGCCGTTCTCCAGCAATTAAGATTATACGATCGGAGGCACTATCATAGGTAGCCTGCACAGGCACCCTAACACCATGAGCTAAAATAGAAGCCTTCAACGCCTCGAAACTTGCGTCGAAGGCCATAGGTCGATAATTGTCGAAGGTAAAGTCATCAATAGAAAAAGTATCCTCAAAAAACTGATAGCCAAACTCCAGACTCTTACACGAAGCTAGCGACATTATTCTAGAATTAGTCGACATTACCACCCCTCCGTTCACAATATGCCAGACCCCTGACTTTACTACGATACGCACACTATTAAAAGGAATGATCAAATTTAAATCACATGATAGGCCATTTCTAAACTTGATTTTTGACTGGCCGGCTGGTTAAATAAGTATAAATAACGCAGTTGAAATTTAGTGCCGGCCTTTCCATGGAGGGAAATTATATGAGATGGTCTTTCGTATCAGCCGTTTTCGCTACATTCTTGTCAGGTATAGCTTTTGGAGACTTTCTTCCTGAAAACGATCTACACCTCGAAGATAACCTGGACAGCATTGGCGGTATCACCGAGGAAGAGTTCGACGACGCCATCGATGAAGCCATATCCTTTTATAAGGATATCATTGAATCACACAATGGCAAACTCTCTATAAACAAGAACTGGAAATCATCCACAGTCAACGCCAATGCTTCGCAATTTTTAGGAACATGGCGGGTAAACATGTATGGTGGCCTGGCCAGACGAGCAGAGGTCACCAGAGACGGCTTCCAGCTGGTGGTTTGCCATGAGTTAGGGCACCACCTGGGCGGCTTCCCCAAAACAAGCAGCTGGGCCGCAAATGAAGGCCAATCTGACTACTTTGCCACACTTTCCTGCGCAAGGGAGCTCTGGGTTGATGACCTAGAAGCCAATGCAGCCACCGAGGATATCATTCCAGACTATCCAAAATCACTTTGCGACGAAGCCTACTTTGATGATGGCGTCGAACGTATGCAACTATGTTACCGATCAATGCTAGCGGGAAAATCACTCGCTGACCTTCTCGGAGCACTCAAAAAGTCTCCCGTCAATTGGGACAAACCTGACACAAAAAAAGTCTCTCGAACTAATAATGCACATCCAGCAGCACAGTGCAGAATGGATACATATATGCAAGGGGCTCTTTGCCACGCTGCCTTCGACCCAAACATCATCCCTCGCACAGAAAAAGCTGCTGCGGAGAATTCATGCCATGCAGCGAACGAAGATACTGAAGGCCTCCGACCGCGCTGCTGGTTCAAACCCACCTCCGAATAGTTGAAACCACCCCTGCATGCCTCATTGACATGAAAATACAATTAAGCCAGAATAGAAAAATAGTCCACCGGCTGGTTTAAACCAGCCCGGTTTAAATGCTGCAAAACAGGATTAAAGGCGACTTTTATGTCAAAGCAAAGAGCTTATTTTAGAGTAGAGTATCCTAACAATGATCGCCCAAACCTAAGAATCAACTCAGACCAATTTACCATAATGAACCTATCGGAGAAGGGCCTATTGGTGGTTAATGACACCAACGGCAAACCTCTAAAAGTAGGTAAGGAAATGGCGGGCACCGTCGTTTTTGGTGATAAGGAAGAGGTCGTAGTTAAAGGAACAATTCTAAGAGAAACAGCCGGAAAAGTCGCCGTTGTTCTTACCGATGGCATCCCCCTCCATAAGATCATGACCGAGCAGAGATACCTAATAAATCGTTACGGAACACTGCGACAACCCGGCCAAGTCAAATACAAAAAATAGCTTACTTAAGACACGCCCTTTAAAACCAAGTCCATATTAGTCTTTTTAGAGGCATTAAGCATGGCGACCTCCTCGGAGATAACACCCCGCTGCAGCAAGCTAATCAAGGACTGGTCAAAGGTCTGCATACCATAACTTGAATCCGCCTTTTTAATGACTTCCGGTAACTCACTAAAGCGACCCTCCAATATCAAGTGCCGTACCAAATCGTTAGCGGCTAGTATTTCCAGAGCAGGAACCAAACCCCGAATATCACAGCGCGGAATCAATCGCTGCGACACAACCGCAGCCAAGGTCGCTGATAGGACTTGACAGATATGAGAATGCTTTGTCGCATCAAAATGTGATAGTATCCTCAAAAGGCTATCGTACGCACTCTGCGTATGCAGTGTCGATAAGACAAGGTGTCCCGTTTCAGCGGCCAGCATAGCTACTTCAATTGTTTCTCGATCCCGTAACTCCCCAACAAAAATTACATCTGGATTTTGCCGAAGACCTGCACGCAGTGCGTCAGCAAAACTACCAGTATCTAATCCCACCTCCCGCTGGCTGACTGTAGATAAAGCATCTTTAAAAACAAACTCTATAGGGTCCTCAATGGTTAAAACATGACCTGCTCGAGTTTGATTAATTTTCTCTACTACAGCTGCCAAGGAGGTGGTTTTACCGCTACCTGTAGCTCCTGTGATCAAAACTAAGCCGCGCTTAAGAGCTGCTATAGAACCAAAGAATGGGGGTAGCTGTAACTCTTCCATCGTCTTGACATGACCGGGGATCACCCGCAATACCATGGCCCTTTTCTGCATCTGAAAAAAGACATTGATACGAAATCGATAGCCCCAGGGTGTTTCATAACTAAAATCTATATCTTTTGCCGATGAGTAGGAGTCTCGCAAATGAACAGGTATTAACTCCTCTAACCAACTTGACATCATATCTTCGGAAATCGATACGCCTTCCGATAAAGTAATCAAATTACCAACCAACCTAAACCGCGGAACACTTCCTACCTTTAAAATGATATCCGAAGCTCCACCCCTTACGGCGACTTTTAGTATTTTTTTGATATCCATAGCAACCCTTCAAATACTCTATCGACGCTCTAGAAAAAAATTTTAGTTATTACGACACAATTCCCACAACCCCAGATAAGTCAGCCCCTTTGGTGAACAACATTGCAGAAGTTTTAGTTTTCACTTATAATAGAAAGATGTTTATCCAGGATGTAAAAGTATAAACTCGACCTAAGTAGGCAACCGCTATGACCACCAAGTTCCTCGGAATTTTCCTAAGCTTTGCTTGGATAACCAACACAATTGCCAGCACGGGGCCGTTCAAGGTGAAAAACCTACCCATTGGCAAAACACTGACCTTACCCAAGCCTGCAATGATGCAAATCCCTCAGGATATGCCCGTCTACCTCACATCTGAAGACATTCCTCAAGCTATCAAGATCTCTCTCATGAACACGGGGCGAGGCCGAATGAATATAGCTATTTACAATAATGACAGGAAGTTAACAAAAGAGTTCAGGTTGAAACGAGGAGATACGGTACTTTATACATTCGACAGCCTGACTTCCATTAAACTCGTGCCCCAAGGTGAGGGCAAATACACTAGAGGTCTAAAACTTCGGCTTGAAAGTAACAAACCACTAGGCGTAAGGCGTTAGCCCAGAGAAAAATTAATGCTAAGCTATTTTATCCGCAGAACACTCTTAATTATACCTACCTTTATTGGTATCACCATTATGGTATTTGCGATAACCAGAATGGTACCCGGTGGCCCCATCGAAAGAGCTATCGGCCAGATGCGGCAAGCAGCTATGGAGTCCGGGAGCGACAAATTTGTTGGTGGCCAATTATCTGAAGAGCAGCTGCAACAACTAAAGGAATATTATGGTTTCGATAAACCGATTTTAGTTAGCTATTTCGAATGGCTAGGCAAAGTCGTTCTTTGGGACTTTGGTAACTCCACCCGCTACCATGAACCTGTTTGGGATATTATAAAGGCACGATTTCCTATATCTATATTCTACGGAGTAGTCACCATGATATTGACATACCTGGTTTGTATTCCGCTGGGTATTGTAAAGGCGATCAAACACGGCAGTATATTTGACAATGTTTCTTCCATTTTAGTGTTCATTGGCTATGCTATACCCGGATTTGTAGTGGGAATAATTGCCATACTGGTTTTCTCATCTCACCTCGAATGGTTTCCGATTGGTGGTTTCATCAGTGAAGATTTCGATGACTTTGATACCTGGGGTAAAATTCGGGACGTACTGCATCATTCCGCATTACCTCTCTTAGCCTATATGATGGGAAGTTTTGCCGTAATGACTTTTCTAATGAAAAACTCTCTCATGGACCATCTTGCTTCTGATTATGTAAGAACGGCAATCGCCAAAGGCATTCGGTTCAAGGGCGCTGTTTTTAAACACGCATTGAAAAACAGCCTAGTGCCCCTTGCTACTCACTTCGGTAATAATATTTCCGTCATCATCACTGGCTCCTTTTTAATTGAGAAAGTATTTGATATCGATGGCTTTGGACTCCTCGGCTACGAATCGCTGGTGGAGAGAGACTACCCAGTGGTTATGGGCATCCTTGTCCTGAGTAGCCTGTTACAACTGGTAGGCAACATCATATCCGACTTCTGTGTCGCACTTGTAGATCCCAGAGTACAATTCAAATAGGACTGTAATGCTTGACCCATTGATCAAAAAAAGACTCCGGAATTTTCGTTCAATAAAAAGAGGGTACTACTCTTTCATTATTTTCATATGCCTTCTTCTTCTTACATTCATCCTGGAGCTTCTCATAAACAACAAAGCCATCTTTGTCTCTTATCAAGGAAAGACCTATTTCCCGACATATACGGCGATGATACCTGGCTCCAATTTCGGACTTGACTACTCATTTGAGACAAATTATCGCGAACTAGATGCAAAATTTCAGGCTGAAGGTGGAGACAACTTTGTTATACTCTCGCCTGTTCCATGGGGGCCAAATGAAGTCGACTTAAAAGAAGGTATCTACCCACCCTATGCACCTAGCCTAACCACAAAACACTTTCTAGGTAGCGACACCACAGGCAGAGATATCCTCGCCCGCCTCGCATACGGATTTCGCATCGCCATCTTTTTTTCCATAGGCCTTCTGCTGGCAACTTACTCCGTAGGTATCTTCATCGGGAGCCTAATGGGTTATTACGGCGGTATTTTCGACTTAGTCGTCCAAAGACTTATTGAAATCTGGAGCAATATCCCATCTCTTTATGTAATTATAATCGTTGCCTCGATCATCACACCAAGTTTTTCTATACTATTATCACTATTAGTACTCTTCGGCTGGACAGCCATGACCTGGTACATGAGAACAGCAGTATACAAAGAAAAAAGTCAGGAATATGTTCTGGCTGCCAGAGCCACCGGGTGCAAACCAATGAGAGTCATTTTCCGCCATATCCTACCAAACACAGTTTCTGTGATAGTTACCTTTATACCCTTCTCCATATCAAGTGGTATCGTGGCACTTACCTCACTAGATTTTTTAGGATTCGGACTACCGCCACCTACTCCCAGCTGGGGGGAACTGCTTCGCCAAGGCATGAGTAACATGTACGAAGCAGAATGGATTCTGATTTCAGTAATAGTAGCTATGATAGTAGTACTATCGATGATTACATTTATAGGTGAAGCAGTACGTGAGGCCTTCGATCCCAAGAAATTTTCTTATTATGAATAGTTTATACTAGGAGCAAATAATGAAATTAATTAGAATTCAGAGTACAGCGTTTACCCTGATATTGTTGACACTATTTACCCTATCTGCGCAAGAAGTTAAAGCCCAATCGCCTCAAATCCCAAAAGACCTGAAATGGGAGAACAATCCGACCCCACCTCAGATAGCAGCCCCGAGTATCAAAAAGGGAGGCACACTCCGCCTGAACACATCGACATTTCCGCTAACACTCCGAACGGTAGGTCCCGACTCAAATACCGTGCTCTATTCAGCTTTATTAGCCAACAACTGGTCGCTTATTGATTTTCACCCGAACACAAGGGAACCTATCAACCTACTAGCCACCCATTGGGCGTTTGGGAAAGATGGCAAAACCGTATATTATAAGCTAGACAAAAAAGCAAAATGGACGGATGGCAAACCTGTGCTTGCCGATGACTTTCTATTCATGCTAGATTTTTACCGCAGTAAAAATATCCAAGGCCCCTGGTATAACACCTTCTATACAGAACAAATCAAAGAAATTATTAAATTTGATGATCATACCATAGCCGTCGTCTTACCAAATCCCAAACCGGATATGCTATACAATACCGCTCTATCTCCTCTGCCAAAACATTTCTATAAAGGCAAAATACCAAAAGACTTCGTCACCAGATATAACTGGAAAGCCGTACCAAACACCGGCCCCTACTCCGTCGACGAAAAGAAATTAAAGAAAGGCAAGTCCATTACCTTTCAAAGGAAAAAAGATTGGTGGGCAAAGGATTACCCTTTCTTCCAAAACCGTTACAATGTTGATCGAGTCATCTATAAAGTTGTCCGAGAACAAACTATTGAATGGGAGCATTTCAAGAGAGGAAAAATGGACTTCTTTGTTATGCAAGATCCACTCTATTGGCACGAGCGTAGCAAAATCGATATGTTTAAAAAAGGCTGGGCACATAAGCTAAAGTTTTATAATGACAAACCAAGAAGCGCCTTTGGCATCTGGATGAATACTGCAAGCCCATTTTTTAATAATCTTAAAGTACGACAAGCTGTCACCTATGCTGCGAACATAGAGAAAGTCATAAATACTATTCTACGTAAAGAATACACCCGCATGAAGTCGGCAACACACGGCTATGGCAAATACTCGAACCCAAGTGTAACAGCCCGAAATTTCGATATAGAAAAGGCAAAGACTCTATTAGGAGAAGCCGGCTACACTGAGAGCGACAAAGATGGTATTCTAAAAACCAAAAAAGGTAAAAGAGCTGAATTTAAGCTGCTCTATGCTTCTGACGGCCATAAGGACAAATTAGTAGTACTTGTGGAAGAAATGCGCAAAGCCGGTATCAATATGATCCTCGATTACAAGGACTGGTCCGCCATGGTAAAGCAGGCAAACGCCAACAAACATGAAGCGGTCTTCTCTGGGTTCGGGGCTAGGGAGTATGGAGTACCAACTTATTGGAGTATATTTCATGGCGATAATGCCAACAAAGCCAATACAAATAATCATACTAATATCAATAATAAAAAGCTCTCAGATTTAATATCAAAATATCGTTCTGGTACCGAAGAGAAGCAACGAATTGAACTCGCCCACCAAATCCAGCAGATCATCTATGATGAAGCTATTTTTATACCCACGTGGGTACAACCCTTCTTCAGAATCGGATATTGGAGCTGGTGGAAATTCCCCAAAATACCAGCAACTAACTTATCGGCAACCAACTTCGACGTGTTCTCGCCAGCAACTGGCGGGCTCTTTTGGCTAGATAAGCAGGAAAAGGACAAAGTCTTAGAAGCCAAAGATAAGAATAAAGATCTGGGAGAACGAACCATAGAGAATAAAACCTACCAACCCAGATCTGGGGCCTAGAAAATAGATACCTAAGAGGTAAAATTAGCCTTCATCTGGAATAAGTGGAAAACCTAGAATGAAGGTCAACCCCCCTTTTTCATTGGTCTTGCAAGTAATGTTGCCGTTATGGTCTTTAACAATACCAAGAGCAATCGATAGACCTAAACCAGTACCACCACCAACACCTTTTGTTGTAAAAAAAGGATCAAAAACCTTTCCAAGGCTTTCCTCTCCAATGCCAAGCCCATCATCCGAGAACATCACTATCACCTCAGATTTATCCTTGGAAACCTCAACATCAACCTCTAAGCGCCCGCCAGATCGCCGATACTTTTCTGTCAAACTATCACGGGCATTAGTCACGATATTTACAAAAACCTGTTCTAATCTGCGAGCGTCGCACTGAATTCTTACAGGTTCACTAGGTAGGTTCATCTCCAAATGAATCTTTCGGTTGATCAACTGCTCTTTAATCAATCGAAAGCTTGACTCTATGACGTCATTAAGAGAATGGAAGGCCATATGATTCTGCGACATCTGGCAGAAGTCTCTAATATGGCTTATTATTTCCGTTATGCGAGCAGCACTCTCCTTTACCGAAGTAAGCTGCCCTTGCAAACGGGGCAGCTTTTCATTCAACGCTACCTCATCTCGCAATTGTTCGGCTATAAGCTCTGCATACCCACTAATAATAGCCAGGGGATTGTTTACCTCATGAGCAATACCACCACTAAGCTCGCCAAGAGAACTCATTTTTGCAGCATGAATTAATTGTTCCTGCTTTAGAGTTAGTTCTTTTAACAGGTTCGATTCCCTTACATCTCTTGCCAATAGGACAACGCCATTACGCTCCGAGAATAAGCTTCCCGTAAGAGAGACTGGAATCTCGGCTTCACCCTTAAGAACAGCTGGTAAATCAAGCAAAACACCATTTTCGCACGCCGTCACCAAATCGGTAAAACACTCGACCTCTATATTGACAAAACCAATAACTTCCTTAAAGTTCTTTTTAAGCAAATCCTTTTCGCTAGTTTCCAATAAAGCAAAACCTTTGGCATTACTTTTAACAACCATCCCAATCTTATCCACAACAAAAAGAGCATCATTTATAGAAGCAAGAATGCTGTTTTGAAAGTCATATAGATCTTGGATTTTTTCAGCATTTCGCTTCTTCTCCTGTTCAATAATCGCATCAGCCCTGGCATGCTCAGACATATCCTTCAACACACAAATTATGCGACCATCATTACCGAAATCCTTGATCAAGGAAGCACTAAGAATTATCGGTACCTCTTTAGCACCGCCAACAATCAAATTAAGCGGCATCGACTTTATCAAACCTTTCAGTATCAGCCTGTCAAGACTGACATGTTCGCAGATATCTTCCTCAACTTGATAAGTTTCCGCAAAAAACTCCGTGAACATTTTCCGGCATAGATCTTCTTTCGAACTTTCCCAAAGAGAACTCGCAGCCTGATTCAAGTCAATAATTCGGCCTTCACCATCAAGAATGACAATACTATCGAACGTAGCATTAAAGTAGTCCGATGAATCCACCTGAAGATTTTTTTTATTACTTATCATACAGCCACATCTCCACACAAACGCAAAACCTTTTCCCTAACCTGCTGGGCTTTTTTGTACGCTGGGCAAAATTGGATCGCTCTATCGAGATAATACAAACTATTCTCATAATTTTCCAAGGCCATACAACATAGGGAAATATTGAAAAGTATCCGGTGATCATAGGGGGCTAAGGAGCTAGCCTTCTTAAACAACCTGAGGGCAGTTTCTTGGTGGTCAAACCTACGCTCAATAATCCCCTGCACATTTAATATCTCTGGCACATTATCCTTAGTATAACTCGCTGCTTCAGCTATTAGAATTTTGGCCTCCCTGATATTACCAGTGGACAACCGGGATCTAGATTTTAAAAGCAGAGGTTTCCAGGCCGCAACATTAGGATCTCCTGTGAAAATATCTGAGATGCGATCACAAAACTCAGTAAGCTTGAGTGACAAACAAATTTCTCCTAACTCTTCCAACCAATATGAATCACAATTTGTCGCCAAGTCTCTGGCTAGCTGGCTGAAAAAAAATCGGAACTTACTTTGGTCATTTCGAGCCAAATAGTACTCCATAAGCTCGAATCTAAAGTTATAGTTTTTTGGATCAGCCTCAAGCAAGTAGTTCAATTGCTCCAGATAATTTTCCTCATCATGCCTCAGACTATACATCAGGCAAGCTCTGGCCGGTAAATCAGCCCCTGAAAAATCTAGCAGCTGATTATAAATATCCCTAGCTCTTGCCAAAAGACCTTGCTTATACATCTCCTTAGTTTTATTTAAGTTTGTCGTATAACTGGTTTGAGACTCTTGCTGCATGTAAGCTAACTTGATCGAGCGTGAAATACCTTTCAAATCCGACAAAGATCCAAACAAGCCAATATGCTGATAATTCTTAAGGAGATCCTTATCCTCAGAAGATAGTTCTAAGACATCTTTACTAAAGATTGATATTGGCGCAAATAAGGTCTTCTCATCGGTTCTAATCAACCGACAAAAAGTTAACCAACTCATATCCTCCATACTGGAAGAAACAACAACGAGGCCGACTGTCTGATGCCGTAAATAATCAATGCACTGGAAGCCTAAAATAAACTCCTTGAGGTTATAAAACCCCAAAGCATTCAGATTCTGTTTCATAATGCTATTGGCTTCAGGGTCACCGCCAAGCAAACCGATTTCAAATCCGGCTGATATTTCAAATTTCTCTTTTTCTATAACCACGCCACCTCCGCCATCTGGGTTTCGGAATTAGAAATTCGAGGCTAAACCTTCATTGCTAAATATTTCGCAAAAGTCAGTATTGAAGAGCCGTTATGGGGATATAAAAAATACGAGAATTCACCCATTTCAAACGATAACCAACTATAAATGATATAAAAGGCAATTTTTATCTAAAGGTAGGCAATTGCCAACCGAGGTACGCATTGCTCGGGGCAACCCGAGTATCAAGAATAATAACGAGGTCATCTATGATAATTTCGAACAAACTGCACTCTATCGTCTTAGGAGCCACCTTATCGCTGGCTTTGTTGGCTGTTTCTGGAGCATGCAGCTCCGATGGAGACGACGAAGACCAAGCCGAAGAAACAGCATCTGCCACAAATACAACCGGAACTGTTTATGCACCCGGATCTACTAGCGCTGCAGCTGGGGCATCTATAGCCGGAGGTGCCCTTAATTTGAGCTCAATGCCAAGCCCATCAGACGCCATATCCACATCCTCAGGAGCTTCGGGACTTTACGCTGTATCAGGCACTCCACCTGCTTTTAGCGACATAAAGCCAAGCACATTGGAAGACTATCTCACAGGCAGTATCACAACGCTTATCAGTAATATAAACAACGAAGTAAAAAAAGGTTCGGTAGACTGGAATACAGTGGATAACTACATCGACACCTTCCAAGCCGGACAAACCAAATGCCGGATCATGGAAAATGCGGCAAGACAGCTGGCCGACCTTAAAGGCCAAACCACCTCTACATGCTATATGCGAAACATCGATAAACCGACGGGGTCGCTTATGACCTGGGTAGCCGGAGCATCTGATATTCCTGCTGGTGGGTTTTTTGCAGTTAAAGATGGCACAACAGAAGATGCGCCAATTGTGAGAGAATTGCAGATACCAGCTGACGGTGAATCTCCTGCAGAAAACATACGCTTTCATATTTCCAATAACAACAACATCTACAAAGTCATCATCACTTTTTGTGACAGCAATAATAATGCCCGGGGAGCCGATATTATCTCTGTAAACGCCAACAGCGGCAGCGAACAAATGACCTACGAGGTGTTCCAATCTGGCACTGATACATATAACGGGCAAAGTCAAACTTTTAGCTTCCAAGGAGTAATCGAAGCTGGTGTCAAAAGCCAGGTCTCAGGCAGCAATGTCTCCCTTGTTTTCGACGATACAAAAGTAAAGACTATGACTATGGGGGGCTCATTCAGCTCTTCTGAATTTGAAGACAGTTTTAACGGGCAAATGTCAATTGCAGCTAATGGCAGTGACCTAATCAATAAATTCATTGCCAAAGGTAAAGGATCCTTTTCGGGAACAACCTTCGAGCATAGCGTCAAGAGTTACTCAGAAGTTCGCTTTACCGGCACCTCATCTTCAGACGTTAAAATTTTTGAAGGTGCCGGCCGTACAACTGGTACTTTTAAAGATTCCACTCGCACCGAGACCGACTCTTTTGACGAAAAAATCGGCTTCGAGTATCAGGATTCAGCCTCTCCTAAATATGCCACCACAACATCAGGAACCTATGTGACTAATGTGAATGCCTTCGACTTCGCAGCCGATGCCATCACTGGACTTACGGCACCAGCTTCGCCAACAGCAAGTATAGCAAGCAGTGATCGCTGTGCGGGCAGTGTGGACGATGGTACTGTGCAAGCTTCCTACTTACTTGATGTTACTTCAGAAGCATTTGCAGCCATAGATCAAACCTGCTCAAACGAGTTCTCAGAGGGTAAAAATATCTGTAATGCTCTCGAAGAGCAAGAACAACAGGTTTGGAATGCCCTCAGGCAATCAGAAGCCGCAAAATAGGGCATTCATAAAACAACAACCAACTCACAAAACCCCAGGTTAGCTCCGCTATCGAAGTCCAACCTGGGGTTTTTTAGGAACAAAAATTAACAAACCAGCGAACCTTCCATCTAATTTTCACCCTTAAATACTAAGCCGTCAGGATTACTAATAGCTCCATAACCCGGATAGAGAAAGCTTATAGGAGACCCCTACCTAAAAAGAGTTTATTTCTCTCCCTAGAACCCCCAACAGCATGCTATAAAATTTTCAGATATTAAAATAATGAGAGAAATTAAACCAAAATATGCATATATAACTAACTATATATATTAAATAATTGATCATTATTAACTCCTCCTAAAGTATATGCTGATATTTACCGATATAGAAGATACCAGTCTACGAATTAAACAAAAAAACAAAGAGGCCACGGAATGACGCCAAAAATAATATCGATATCACTTTTACTAGCCACCGTTTCCCTAACCCCGGGCTGTGGCACAGGAAAAATAAAAATACAAGGCACTCGAGTAGATTCCGTTGCAGGGGAAAACAAAAAAAGCAGTAATGCTGCATCTAGCGATGCCCAGCAAGCTCCAGCTGAAAATCAGATGATACCAAACACTACCCAAGCTGCAGCAGGCCCAGTACCTCAACCCTTAGAAACAGGATACGGATTCGTGATAGATACGCCAGCTACATATTTTCAAGCTGGTGAAAAGTCTCCCAAAATGCCTCTAGGCTTAGGTTTTCTCGATCTCTTCGGCTTTGGTGCAAAAATGGATCTGAGCTGCGAGGGTGGCATGGGTAGCTCAAGCAACTACCTACTCACAGCCTCGATAGCAATTCCTCAAACTATAAAAATACCAGTACTTAGCGAGATACCAACCAGCTTTAATGTTAAGTCCATAATTTCAAAACCAGTTCCCGAGGTGATCGGAGGAGTAAGCCTCACAGGCGATCCGGCGTCATTATTCCGTTTTTTACCAGTGATCGAGCTTATGAAAAAATTCCTTGGCACGGCTTTGAGCCCAGAAAAAATGCTTGGATTCTTGAAAGGCGACTTTATTCCTAAAATAAAGATCTTAAAATATAACTGCCAAGAAAGTGGCTCTGTATCAATGATTGAGAAGGAGGGCAAAAAGCACATCATCACCGCCATAGCCTTCAATACAGAAAAGAAATTTAGTCATGTAGGCTTTGGCATCGCCGGGCAACTCAAGGACACCCCGAAGTTAGTTGACTTCAAATTCGATATTAAGTCAGCAACAGAGCCGACAATCTCCGAAACCACGGATGAAAACCCCGAAAGCAATGATGACACCAACTCGGAAACCATTTGAAAAAAAACACCCTGACATCTGAGTTCGATAGGACCCTCACCTGCTGCAAACAATCGACCTATTCAGATATAGGTTATCTAGACCGACACCTCACCATGTTTCGCCCCATGACAGCAAGAACCTTTCCCCTGGTGGATGGGTCCTGCAGATTCGCCAAATGCCCCACTAAGTCGGTCTCAATGAAAATCTTATCATCAGCTGACAATGCCGCAAATAAACGTTTTCCCTCTGGCAAAGGCATAACCGGATCAAGCCGGCTATGAATAGCCAAAACCCAGGGCACCTTCAAGTTGCTAGCAGCATCTAAGGGTGAAATATCTTGAGCAAAAAGATAGGACAACGGCACCTGGAGAGCCCAGGTTAAGGCATGGTTTGAGAAGTTAGTCTGTAAAACACCTTTTAAAGATGCAAAACCGCTATCCACCACCAATCCGCACACACAAGATGCGGGCCCCTTATTCATAACAGACAGCATTACTGCTGCTCCAAGGCCCTGCCCAAAAGCTACAACCCTAGATTGATATTTATTACAGACAAAGTCCAAAAAACTCAGACCATCACGCCGCAAACCTTCGGCAGAGCTCTTACCAGTCGAATGTCCATAACCTCTATAGTCGAAACTAACCACTCTAAAGCCCGATTCCACTAGCCAGTGTACTTGCATAAAGTGATACGAGACATTATGAGAATGACCATGAAACTGGATTACAGTTCCTCGTACCTTGCTTTGCGGCTCAAATTTCAAATAGTAAAGAGCTTCACCGTCTTCAGTTAAAAATCTTCCACTTGAATAGGTGTTGGCATACCGACGAAGATCCACATGAGAAACCTTGTCCCCACGGTAAATCAAGTGACTGCAGCCGGCTAAAAGCCATAAAGCGCCAAAAAGTAACATCTTTTTATAGCCACCCATGCGACCTCATTTGCACAAGAATAAAATCGGGTACACTTAAACATATGCTCGCATCTTTCGCATTCGTATAAGCCTGGCGTGTTCTGCCATGAGCATGAGTTTTTAATGACTTCTGGCCCAAAACTTCATACCGCAGGACTAGCTCCGCATGCTCACACTCCTCTAGCTGCGCTTTTACTATGTAGACCTCGCCATATTTAAGTGGCCGCCGGTATTTTACTTCCAACCCTACAATTGGCAGCGCATACCCGGCTTTCCGCAGCTCTGGCCAATCCAAACCAACTTTTGACATGAGACCTAAGCGTGCGATCTCGAAATATTTAATGTAATGACCATGCCAAGCAACATCCATAATATCAATATCATGAAATGGAACCGTGATCTCCAACTGGTGTTCTTTCATCTAAATCCCTCACTTGGAGTTAGTTTTTCCCATAAAGATAAGGCCGAAACACGCCATAAGCACACACCTGATATTCTACTGTAAGAACCGACTAAAGTGACACGACAGCGTCACTTTAGATCAATCTTCTAACAATACCTTTGTTTTATAACACTTTACACACTGACCACAAAAAATGGAATATCTATGGTATTAGATAGCGCCGACGCAAAAGCACTCGCAACTTTGTCGGCAGTTAGTTAACATCAAGTGTTTGCTATAACTAAGGAGTACTGATGGGACAAACCGTTATAAATGCTCTAAGCTCGCAATATCCGACGCTCTTTAGGGGAGTTACTAGCACCCTCTCGGGATCTATTTACCAAGCAATTCACCGAGTAATGGGTTTCAAAACCAAGACGCATCAAACAGACCATGGGCCGATAGAGTACCTGACTACACAACCTAGTAAATCTAAAGAAACGATCATATTCTTTCATGGCTTTGCCGACAGCAAACACAGCTTTTATGGCGCATCATTAAATCTGTTTCGTAACTACCAAATCATCATACCTGACCTACCTGGTTTCGGTAAGAGCTTCAAACAACAGAGCCTGACCTACGATATTGAAAGTTATTGCCAGTGGATGGTGGATTGGCTAAAAAGCTTGAATATCGATAAGGCTCATATTGTTGGCAACTCACTAGGCGGTGGCATAGCTATTTCAATAGCCCATATGGTGCCTGAATTAGTCAAGAGCTTGACCACGATCAACCCTGCTGGAGTGCCACTACCAGGCTACCCCTCCCTCTACCAAGAACTCTTCGAAGGCAAGAATATCTGGGTCATGGAGAACAGAAAGGAATTTGATTCTTTCATAGAAAGAGCATTTTACAAGAAGGTATTCATCCCTTGGGCTATCAGAGAAAAAACTTTTTTCGAATTCCTAGATAACAAAACCTGGTACCAGAAGTTGATCTCTGACCTAACCACACACGTCAATGACCTCAAGGACCCAGAACTGCATGAAAAGTCGCTTGCAGCAAAACTTGCAGACATTGCCACAAAAACCCTGATTATATGGGGGACAGAAGATACTTTTTTTCCATATCAAACAGCTTTTTTTATGAAGGAAAGACTACAAAGCGCCGATATCAAGTTTTTCAAATCAGTGGGACACTCCCCCCAGATAGAGACGCCGATCAAGTTTAGTAAGTTATTAAAAAAGTTTGTGCAATCGACCGCCGACGCCTAAATTGCATGCTAACAAGTGGCAATAAGATAGATAAATGCAGGATTTTCCAAGAAGAAATCCCAATAGGATTGCCGGGCATGAGATGCCTCAGCCCGCTTTGGCAGAAATGCTTCTAAATTAGAAAATCCAGAATTTTTAAAGAGTTCAGACATCTCTAACTCGCCAATAGCCAGAGCTTCAAACTCCAGATCTCCGCCACCTGCCTGCGAATACACGGCAACATCACTCGCATTACAACCAGGATAATTGACATACCTTTTAGTAAACCCATAGCAGGCATACTCATCACTCTTAACTAAAGACGAGCATTTATAGTCGGCTAAAAACCCAAATTTTTCACCCAATTCAGATTGTTGCCTACTTCGAGTCAGACAATCTTGCAGGTCATGACGGGAATGTAAACCCTGCCCGAGAAAGGTTGGGGTTGCTTCATGATTAATAGGCTGAAACAAATTTATTACACTAGAGAAAAAGTCTGCGACCTCTAGCTCATTATCACATGGCACCATGATTCAATCCTGAGTCAGTTTGAGGTTTTCCAGTGTCATTATCTACGCTCGTATCTACTATAGGCGTATAAACCCCGAACTTAGACTCTGTCAAGCTACCAAGGTATAACTTACCATCGAACTCTTCTACACTTGTGATTGTCTGCAACTTCGAACCTGAAGGATCCTGAAAATTATACTTAATATCACCATTAGAATCGATGCCAAAAACCCCCGAGTACGGCTCTTCTTTTGGCCAAAGAAATCGGGGCAACCTAGCAAAGGCTTTTCTTAACGCTGGAAAAGGGGCAAAAAGATCAATAACTTTAGAGCGAGGGCTTGCCAAGGCAAGCCAAAATACACCGTCCGCACCCCTTGAAATACCATCCGGAAAGCCGGGTAAATGATCAATCAAGACTTCTACAGTTCCCGCTTTCGGCCCTTTAAGCCAATAGCGATTTACCCGATACTCCCAAGTCTCGTTGAAGAGTAGAAATCGACCATCCACCCCCACCGCCACACCATTCGGAAAATAAAGGCCGTCTAACAACGTCTTGGTCTGCCTTGTAGACGGATCATAAGACAAAAGCCTGCCATTTGGACGGTGCTCCAAGGCGTCCACCTGGAAACTATCCTGCGAAAACTTTTTGCTAGCATCAGTAAAGTAAATCACACCATCGGAACCTACATCTACATCATCTGTAAAACCAAATGCAACACCATCGCTCTCTGTAGCCAAAACCTCGATTTTTCCAGGCCCGAAGACCCTAAGCAAGCCCTTGTATGCATCTGCAACAAGAAGGTTTCCTGCCGGGTCCCACGCTAACCCTAAAGGTCGCCCCTGAGTGTTCGCATAATCTTCTCGCAAACCAGTATCCAACTGCAGGCGGATTATACGCCCACCCACCAAGCCCATATAAGCCCAGCCATTCTTTACGGCCAAGTCCTCGGGACCATAACCGTCAGTTGAGTATACCTTGATCGCTTTTAGCAATTCATTTTGAGTATAAACTCCGGTGAACCCAGGGTTCGCAGTCGGCTCCCACTTCTGCGGCTCAATATCAGTTGGCCAGAAAACCAAATATAGAACCAAAAAAATACTGAAGGCTAGGATAGCTTTTACCATAATACAAAATACCCATATCTATAAATCCGTTAACTGCCGAAGGATAAGCACTCTATTTAAATCATTCCACAGTCCTAATATGCCACGACTTCGGATGCACCAAAGAGTAAATACCTCGATGACCTAAAGTGCTGCCCAGTCCCGAACCCTGACGCCCACTCCAGGGCAGAAAAGGGCTAACCCGATCGCAACAGTTCACATAGACGCTGCCAGCCGGCACCTCGGCTAATATATCTCGACCTTGATCAAAAGAGTCGGTGTAGACCGCTGCAGTAAGACCAAAACTAGTATCGTTCATCAAGTGAACAGCCTCTTCGTCGCTACTAACCTTGTGTATACCAATGATCGGGCCAAAACTCTCCTCACGCATCACCACCATATTATGGTTAACGTCAGCCAAAACAGTCGGCGGGAAAAACCCTGAAGGGAAGGCCACCATATCCCCCCCGAGCAGCAATTGAGCACCTTTAGAAACGGCATCTCTGACTTGGAACTCCAGCAACTCTAATTGCTCGCTGCGCGTCATGGGGCCAATATATGTATCGGAATCGAGTGGATCCCCAATCCTGTAGTTCCTAACTTCATCCAAGAAACATGCAACGAACTCTTCATAAACATCCTTATGAACATAGAGGCGCTCTACGGAACAACAACTCTGCCCAGCATTATAAAAGACACCATCGGCAACTGACTGTGCTGTCTGCTTGATATCACCAGCATTTGCCGTGATATAGCAGGGGTCCTTCCCCCCCAACTCCAAAACACAGGGAATAAGCTTTTCTGCGGCGGCTCTAGCAATCTCTAGACCCGTTTTATTGGAACCAGTAAAAAACAGACCATCAACTTTAGCACTTGCAAGTACCGACCCGACATCACCAGCTCCCTGCAATGTTATAAAGAGGTTCTCTGGCAGCCCGCTCTCGTAAAACATTGATGCTATTTCTGCACCAACCAAAGCAGCAAGCTCAGAAGGCTTATACAGAACTGCGTTACCAGCAAGCAAGGCCGGGATAAAGACATTAGTCCCGATAAAATATGGGTAGTTCCATGCTGAAATATTCGCAATCACGCCAAGTGGCTCATAAGATAGCTCCTCAACAGTATTTCCATCTTTTCGCACAATTTTTTTGTCCAGGACCTTTGGCACAGTTTCAATAAAGTAATCAATTCGAGATAAAGTAGCAGCCACCTCACTGATGGCTTGAGATATTGGCTTGCCGGTCTCTATAGATAACACTTTTGCTAAGGAAGACCTCTTTTCACTAAAGAGCTCTCTGAAACTTTTTATCCAAGAAACCCTGACGCCTATAGTTTGTCTGGCTGACCAGGCACCTGCCAGCTTCGCCTTAGAAACAAGCCTGGGAATGGAAGCTGTATCACAAGGGTCTACAACTCCAATTTCTTGCTTGGTAAAAGGATTTATACATTTCATAAAGACTCCTCATACAAATTTTTAATATCATTTCTTGTGGCAGATCTAGGGCCCAGAGGGTGGCATATATCAGAGTAGGCAACATCTAAAAGCCTATCATTTATAGATACACCGTACTCTCCAAGTGACTTGTCTAAACCAATTTCTTTCTGTAATTCTTTAATCCAAGCAATAAACCTATTACCTGCTAATTCGTGTTTTTCCTCATATATCCCTACCATCCTAGCCATATCAGAAAAGCGCTCTGGAACGGCAACCCTATTGAAATTCATACAAGCTTTCAGCATGAGGCTGTTCGCAAGCCCGTGGTGTAAGTCAAAAACAGTAGAAAGAGCATGAGCGCATGAGTGAGTAATACCAAGACCTTTCTGAAAAGCAACGGCCCCCATGAGAGCAGCCATCAGCATCTCCCCTCTAGCCGTCAAATTATTTGGCTGACTGCAGGCTAGCGCCAAATTCTCGCCAACCATTTTGATACCCTGTAAAGCTATACCATCGCACATCGGGTGATACCCTTTTGCCAAATAAGCCTCAATCAGATGGGTTAAAGCATCCATTCCTGTAGCTGCCGTAACATGCTGAGGTAGCCCTACCGTCAGCTCTGGGTCAACGATAACCAAAGGCGGCAAAAGCTTTGGTGAAAAGATAATTTTTTTTGCTTTCGAAATATTTTCCGAAATAACAGAACTCCGACCTACTTCGGATCCAGTGCCGGCAGTTGTAGGGATGGTTACCATAAACGGGATTAACTCCGTCGCCTCTCGCGCTCCTGGAATATCTTCATAGTCGAATAGGGTTCCTGGGTTATAAGTCATCAAGCCAATTGCCTTACCAACATCAAGAGCTGCTCCACCGCCAATGATAACCATAGCATCAGCAGTATGAGACTTCGCAATGTTTGCACCTGCTATCACGTCAGCTTCAACTGGATTACCCTGAAAGTCGTGATACTTAGCTACGTTAAGGCCAGCACTTTCTAGGCTTTGGCAAAGCTTTGAAAAAATGTCCAAAGCAGCAATACCACTATCTGCTACCAAAAGCGGTCTTTTAAAACCCCTTTCCACCAGCATTTTACCAATTTCAAAACGCAAACCGGCCGACATTCTGATATCTGTGGGAAACGAAAAACTATGCACTATAGCCTCTTCTCCTATATAATCTCGAAATAGCGCTTTAACTCCCAATCCGTCACTGATTGCTGATACTGCCGCCACTCCCATTCACGAGACGCAGCAAAATGGTCAACAAACTCTGCCCCAAAAAGCTCAGTAACTACCTTAGACCTCTGAAACTTTGTCACTGCCTCTATTAAACTTCCTGGCAGTTTTGCTCCGCTCTTATTCTCGTACCCATTACCTTCAACTGCCGCTATGTTAAGAGGCAGCTTATTAGCAATCCCGTATGCACCTGCCGCCAGACAAGCTGCAATTGCTAAATATGGGTTAATGTCTGCACCACCAGCACGCACCTCAAGCCGCGTCGACTTTACTGAACCCGGTATCACTCGGCAAGCAACGGTTCTGTTATCGACCCCCCAAAGAGAGCGTGTAGGTGCCCAGAAACCCTCGACAAGACGTTTATAAGAGTTAACTGTTGGCGCAAACATCAGAGCGAGATCCGGCAGAAGCTCCAAGATACCAGCCAAGTAGCTCTTAAAAATCTCCGACATATTATGAGGAGCATTCTTATCGAAAAAAACATTCACACCATCCACCAATAAACTTTGATGAATATGACCACTTGACCCTGGTAAATCTGAACTCCAACGGGCCATAAAGGTTGGAACAATCCCAAAACCATGGGCAATTTCTTTCGTACCACTTTTCATTATGACAGCCCTATCAGCCGCCTCTAGGGCATCACTTGCTGCAATAGCTGCTTCAAAAACCCCGGGACCTGTTTCGGTATGTAAACCTTCTATGGGCACATTTGCATCCAGTAGCTGGTCCATAAGGGCACCGAAGAACTCGGCATTCTGCCCGGCTCGCAAGATAGAATATCCGAACATTCCAGGGGTTATGGGATTCATCTCTTGAAAGTTTTTTTCGCGCAGGCTGTGAGCATCCTCGTGAAAATTAAACCATTCAAATTCAACACCAACTTTCGCCTCATAACCATGAGCCGCTAATTTTGCAATTTGTTTCTTCAGAACAGCCCGAGGACAAACCGGCAGCAAATCACCTGATTTAGTAACAAAATCCCCTAAGATAAACGGCAACCCCTTTTCCCAAGGAATATTTCTCAGAGTGGCCCTATCTAGCTTAACCAACGCATCGGGATAACCAGTATGCCAACCCGCAAACTTTGAATTATCGTAACAAACATCGTTCGAGTCCCAGCCAAAAACCACGTTACAAAAGCCAAAGCCATCCTCTAAAGAAGAAAACAGCTTATCTTTGTGAATGAACTTACCCCGCAAAATCCCATCGATATCAGTAATAGCAACTTTTACCCGACGATGCCCTGATGCCTCTATCTTTTTGCAAACTTCTTTAATATCCATTTACAGATTCCTAATACCTTTAGCACAATAACAATAAAGTTCATTGACCCAAGGCAAAATGCGTTTTAGCTCATATCAGTCATAAGTAGCCACTAAAGTATCATCTGATTCTTCCCACTTTAAGACCCCATAAAGCATAGTTTCAAGTTTTTGCGATTTGTACAATTGCCAAACCACCGACTGACTGTTATTTGCATCGATAATAAACTCTCGCCCTCTAATGCACTCAGCGCTGCCTTTAAGGTGATATGATGTGTATAGTGCACGCCCATAGCCAAATGCATTGCCAAACACGTCAGGGCCATTATAGCTATGCGAATTCCCATGTCTTGTGCGCTTGTATCGTAGCCTTTGATTAACCATTCCCTCCATAAAAAGCTCAACTTCGGCTTCGAGAAGGTTCAAGGGACGGTAGGTCATTTTAACAAAGGTATCACCAAGTAGCTCCTGATTGGCATCGTAGGTTTTAAAAGTCCCATGAAAAGTCCCTGATTGCTTCATGGGGAGAACATGGGGTTTCTTACCTAAAAGCTTCTCACCCTCTACAAAAGCATCAATCCGCACCTTGGTGTCATCATTAGTATCATAATCAGTAGCCATCAAGTACATACCATTAAAAACTGCGTCCAACCGCGGCCCATCATACAGCAGGGAAGAATAGACTTGCGTCACGCCATCAGGAAGGATATGCACCATAGTCTTTAAGTCGGCTTTCCAAGCTGGCGAATAGTAATGGGCATCAACTAACGTCCCAAAAGGCTGACCTTCGCCGTAAAAATCTGGCCCCATGTAAATACGATCTTTATCACTATCCATAACTCCAAAAGCAAACCCTTGAGCTTCGTAACGAGACTGAATAGGCTCAACAGCCTGAAGGTCGGTATCCATATAATAGGTGGTGCGACCATCCTCAAAAACACTAGATCGATTCACTTTATTGTAGCCGACGTGCTGGCCGGCGTTATTAAAGACAGAAGGTATACCGTACCACTCACCGGTTATTTGCGATTGCCATTTACTAGGCTGCTCAGTTGAAGACATCGATCCCCCCGTTTAAATTATTTTTTTCAATTTGGCTACCAACCTGTAGCTTAAGACTTCATTTTTGAAAAAGCTCCCTACAACATGCAAATCATCCGTCATAGGGTCCACAAACTCCTGTAAAATATATGAGTTTCCAGCTTTGTAACCTTGCCTGTAGCGACTTGATCCATATGTTTTCACTACACAGTGATATCCATAATGCTCAAGAAAACACCGACCTTCCGCTTCCCGGTAAGCTGTAAACCAACTTCTATCACCAATACTCTCGCAAAAACCTGCGCCATTGACCTCACCACGCCGCGAACACGCACCTTCCCATAACAACTTACCTCCAGGGTCTACAGAGCGAGCCACACCTTCATAAACACCACCCAAATCGACAGGTTTCAGAATAATATCGGCTATGCCGTGGACAGGTAGCTTCGGTGCAGCAACTCCAATAATCACCGCTTGTAAAGCAGGGCCATTATAAAATTGACCACCCGTCAACTGCACCCCATTTTTGTTTACCAGAGCGTATGATTTAAAGTTATAGCCAAAATGCGGCCAAATACCTGATCCGACCATCACTTGGTCACATACAGAAACCCCCTCACCAAAAACATCCGGACCTAGATATATACGCCGCTCACCATCTAGTTTTAGATCAAACTTAAACCGGCCAGAGAAGCTACTCATGATTGAATCATTTAGACGAGCCTCAGGCTCACAATCTTGAACGACCTCAATACGGCTGTCGCCTAAATCCCGCAGATGCCGCCTCTGGGCAACCTCACCTATGAACTCACCATCGGGGTTAAAGACAAACTCCCGAACGCACCACTCATTAACAAAGGTTTGACTCATGCCTACTTCCCTAACTCCTAGGAACCAACTGGACATCTTCGACAGAAAGCGACAGTTCAGACCTTACTTTGGCAAGAGAAGCTCCAACCTCCGGCTTAACCTTAAGTCGATCCAAGGAAACATTGACTATCGATGCTGAAAAAGGAAAAGGATGGACTTGATAAACACCCGAAGCTACTGGGGTTACCTCTACATCTACATCCTGATGCAGGTTCATGGAAACATTTTTAAATGTCGAAGCCTGTCGCAATGGGTCAGCGTCCAAATTAAAATACAGAGCCAAAGTATCAAAAAACTGCAAGCGCTTGTAATTATAAAATAGCATCTCATCGGAAACCCATCGAGCCCAGACCTTATCCAAAAGCAGCTGCTTCTTCAATCTGGCCTGCCTGCTTAACTCTCTTGCCAACATTGCGTCCACAAGAGGCCGATCTTCTGCAGAAATCATGTCCACATATACTTTGTCGGACATCCCATATCGCCCCGTATATAGACCATAGGTATGCATCGAAACCATCAAACCACAGTATGGGTGGTGGTCTTCACAATACTCTGTCGAGCCAGGACCAGTTCTCATTAACTCAGAGACTGGTGTTTCGACCAAGTTATAAGGAAGGCCCGTCTCCGACTTAAAAGTGAGATCTTCATCCACCTGATTCCAACCATAATCATGGTTTGCTATAACAAATAACATTTCATCACTCGGGGCCAATGACACAAACTGATCATTTCCAAAGGCTTCTGCAAGCTGCTTGGCTAGGTTCATATGAGCCAATTGACTCACTACAAACGGATGATCATGCCCCTGATTCTGAAGTATCATGGCTGGACAATCCTCGTGAAATCTTGGATTTGAAAAACGTGGGTTTTACCCTCCCTAACCTTGTGAGTAATAATGCGACGGGTGTTAGGATCGAGAAAATAATGATTGTTGTATACCGTTGTTTTGGTAACAGCGCTATCTATAGTGAAAACATAATTGTATGGAGTTAATTCCGTGCCTTCGAGAGAGATCATCTTCGAGTTGGCAAAACAACGCTTGCCCTCAACCTTTATATCAGTATGAAAAGTCGTCTCACCAGCTTCAAACAAATTGTCGAAATGCTCATGAAGATGCCAAGTGGTAGAATCTACCCAGTAAACATCCATGTCCACATGAGTGGATTCTATAAAATCACCATCAACTCGAAAAGTTTTACAAAGCCCTTCCCACTTTCCCATAAAACACTGATATGGCCGGTACTGAGATTCTCCATACTTCTTCACGGGCGTCTCCTCATTAAAACCAATTTGCTTTTAAGTATCGCTTGCCGAGAAGTTAAGGCTGCGTATAGTTTTAGTCAAGCTCTATCCATTAACCGCAAAGAAACTCTAAATTGAAATCCAAAAAAAATGTTCAAAATAGGACCCTCTGCTGACCGCTATTCGCATCAGGACGAGACTTCCACCCCAGGGGCATAGAAACCTTGCGCAGCATGTTATCGAAAAGATAAATACTATAAATTTACTTTTGGTTTATGAGCTAATCTTAATAGAATCTAAACTCGAAACTAATGACTTGCAAGCCTGCCGCCTAAACTGCAACCTTTGATCTGCAGCTGTCAGAGGCCTTCCAGGTGAAGCCGTACACAACCAAAGAATCGATTGATCTTCACCCAGACAAAGATAACGAAGTTTTGGCTGTATACCTGTCGGAGAAAAACCCGCCTCTGGTATGTGGGTCACCCTATCATCGCTACATTCGTATCTTCCTGAATAACTCGTGAGTAGCTCCATACTCTGCATATCTTTCATAATAACAACTTCCATCGCACCACCTGATCGATAACGCAAATAACCACGGGCAGGCTGAAGAGCCTGATCACCTATGGATCTTTGTTCGAGCTGCCACAGCCCTAAATAACACGACACACCTACCCCCAAACAATAATCTGTATTATTAGTGTCCACCGTTGACTATTACAATAATTAACATAGACTCTACCTCGGCATTCCAACAAAAATGGTGAGACCGTTCTTATGAAAACAATAACCAAGTTCACTGCACAAAAAAAGCTACTCTTCTTGCTTTTTGTATATTTTATTACAGGACCCAAGCCGACTACTGTTCTGGCTAGTGAGCTACTAGTCGGCCAAGGAAAAGGCGATATCACAGGACCGGCTGCTGAGCTCGGCATGATGGGCTATGCCAACTTGGATCAAAAAACCGCAGGTATTCGCTCCCGTATCTATGCCCGAGCCTTTATTTTTGTCGAGCCTAGCTCTAAAAAGCGCGCAGTTTTCGTCAGTGTTGACGGCGGCCAGCTATTCCATTCGATTACTCAAGGTGTGGAAAGAGATCTAAAACCGATCTTCGGTGACATGTATACCCAAAGAAACATAATTCTTAGCGCAACCCATAGTCATTCAACACCAGGAGGTCACTCCCAGTTCGCCCTCTACAACTTCACTATCCTAGGCTTCAACAAGCAAAACTACGACATCATCAAAAATGGAATAGTTAAAGCCATAAAAAGAGCTCATGCTGATTTATCTCCTGGCAAACTCTTCTTAACACAGGGCAAAGCAACCGAGACCATCGGGGTCAATAGGTCTCAGAATGCCTTTGAAAAGAACTCTACAAAAAATAAAGAGGGACTTGAATCTGGAGTAAACCCTATCATGACTATGGTCAAAATAGTAAAAGAGGGTAAAATTACAGGACTAATAAATTGGTTTGCGGTGCACCCTGTTTCCATGAACAGTGGTAATCGACTGATCAATGGCGACAACAAAGGCCTAGCCTCTTACCTTTGGGAGAAAGAATATAAAAAAGGCGAATTCGTCGCTGCTTTCGCTCAATCGGCTTCGGCAGATGTTTCTCCCAATCATCACTTAGATGGGACAGGCCCTGGCCGGGACCTGATTGAATCGAATGAAATTGTTGCCAAAAGACAATTCAAACTTTCCAGACAATTGATGAAAGAACCTGGCATAGAACTTGACGCTAGTATCGATTTCAGCCACCGTTTCGTTGACATTGCCAATACCATCGTGAGTAGCAACTTTAGCGCAACAGGTCATGCTGAGCAAACCTGCACAGCCGCCATGGGTGTGTCGTTTGCCGCAGGCACGGAAGATGGCCGAGGACCCACTGGAATTTTCAAAGAGGGCACAACAGAATGGAACCCCTTCTTCCAAAGTATGGTTGATATTCTAAACCTACCATCTGACAATTTACGCAGGTGTCAAGCTCCCAAACCGATTTTACTCGCTGTTGGCAAAGCCATCCCCGAACCCTGGGTACCACAGGTAGTGCCAATGTCCATAATCAAGCTTGGACAATTGAGTATCCTAGCAATACCTGGAGAAATGACTGTAGCTGCTGGTAAAGTGCTACGCGAAGAAGTTGAACGAAAGCTCGGCGGAACTAGCATCATAGCAGGCCTGGCGAATGCCTATAGTAGCTATGTTACAACGTACCAAGAATATCAAATTCAAAGCTACGAAGGCGGCTCCACACTTTATGGACCGCATACCCATGCGGCATACCTGCAAGCGTTCAGCAGCCTAGCAGATCAATTGCAAGAACCTGTAAGCGAGAGTAGAGAAAAGGAACCCAAACCTCGTGAATTCCAACTACCTATGGTGCGGCTGCAGCCTGGCGTCATAAAAGATTCTACCAAAGACAACGAGGTTTTTGGCTCGAGGATAGAGAACCCTGGACGTCAATACCGACGAAGAGATACCGTCGTAGCTAGCTTTCGTACCGGACACCCAAAAAACAACCCACTTACAGGTTCATCATTTCTCGAGGTACAAAAAGAGACCGACCATGGACAATGGCACACCATCGCTACAGACCATGACTGGTCCACCACCTACCGCTGGGCGCGCAATGACGGTATCTTCTCTGCTGTTTCCACAGCATTCATCACGTGGCGTATTCCACCTAAGACACCTCCAGGAATTTATAGGATCTTGCATCATGGCCATAGTCGAGAACTCGTCTCCAGACAAATCACATCTTTTACTGGGACTTCGCGCTCATTCGAAGTTTTTGCCGAAGAGCGCAAGCATAATTCATACCGTTTAATCAGTCTAAAAGCCCCTAACGGTGATATGATAAATGTAAATGGCGGTGGCTTTGTCCGATCAACGGCGGATATATTCAACCCATCTGCCAGATTTGAAATTATCTATCTGGATAATGACGAAATAGCATTCCGCCATAGCCTTACAGGGAAATTCTTAGCAATAAATGTAAAATGTATGATAATTCTTGGCGGTAGGCAGGTTAACCCCGATAGCAGATTTACTATGCTAGAGGCTGAAAAGAATAGAGCGTACTTTAAATCTAGTGTTAGCGACCGCTACCTGCGAGTTGGCATGCTAGGCCGCCTTTGGGCCGACCGCAAGACACCAGGATCTAAGGGGCTCTTTCAGAGAATATTTTGGTAGTCCTTTTTATCGTGCCCGAGATTTACGCTTCGGTGCCGTGGTCTTACCGCCTCTAGATTTATGCCTAGGCTTGAACTTATCTTTTTTCCCTTGCCGGCCGCTCCGACCACCGGTTGCTGGGCGGCTGCCACTCCCACCAGCCCCCTTCTTCAAGCCATGCTTCTTTATCGCCGCGGCGCGAAGTTTCTGCCGGTGGCGCACGAGCGCCAGATCGGGGTCAAAATTGACAGGCTCAAAACCTGAGACCTTCTTCTTATCGAGCTTTTCACCTAAAATTTTCTCTACTTCCATCAAGCGAAAAACCTCCCGATCAGTCACGAGAGTGACAGCCAGGCCACTCTGACCAGCTCTGCCAGTCCTGCCAACCCGATGAATATAGTCCTCCGGGTTATGAGGAAGCTCATAATTAATAACATAAGGCAGGCTAACAATATCCAGGCCGCGGGCAGCAATATCTGTTGCCACCAAAGCCTGAATTTTTCCTTGCTTGAAGTGCTCTAAAGCCTTGGTACGGTATCCTTGGGTTTTGTCGCCATGAATTACCATATTACGTATGCCATCCAGATGCAGCTCTTTTGCCAGACTATCAGCGCTCGCTTTGGTACGAGCAAAAATTAAAACTTGTTGCCAATTATTCGACCCAATTAAAAAAGATAACAACGGCCTTTTTTTCTCAATATCAACAGGGTGGACGACATGGGTAATCTTTTTAGCAGCAGAGTTCAACTTCTCAGCCTGAATAGTCTCTGGGCTCCTCATAAAGGCCCTACTCAGACTACGGACATCTTCAGAAAAAGTTGCTGAAAACAGCATCGTTTGCCTATTGCATGGCACATGCCTGAGAATTTTATGCACCGCTGGGCTAAAGCCCATATCAAGCATCCGGTCAGCCTCATCAAACACCAGATACTTCAAATCAAATAATTCCGGCTTAAAACGGTCAATGACATCTAACAAGCGACCCGGAGTTGCGATGATGAGATCAACCCCAGCTTCTAATTTGCGTTGCTGCGGGCCATACTCAACACCACCAAAAAGTGCTACTGCGCATAGATCTGTGTTTCTCGTATACTTCTCAAAGCTGACCAACACCTGCTGGGCCAACTCTCTTGTGGGCAAAAGTATCAATCCATTTGCACGTCGAATACCCGACTCTGAGTTGCGGGTTACCATTTTATGGATCAATGGTAGCAAATAGCTGGCAGTCTTGCCCGTACCCGTTTGCGCACCCGCAATAACATCCTTACCTGCCAAGATTTTAGGTATCGACATCTTTTGGATAACAGTAGGTTTGACATAGCCTTCATCACTTAATGCCGATAAAATATCAGCCGTAAAACCAAAACTTTCAAATGACATGCCAGCCCCTTATCCAAGCAGTTCAAGATGGCACACCTTACACGAACAATGCCTGGAATCCAACCTGATTAAATAAGATTATTCTGTTTAACATGGAAAAAAATGACCCACTAAGCTCTGGGACTACAAAAATTAATAAATTCCGTTTATTATGTAACTACACATAAAAAACACAAGAACCCCAACAGACCCTACCTAGGTAGAGCCATACCCACCAAATGACTAAAATCGAAACTCTAGGCATGCGCTAACTCGCTGCCTTGGAAAACAGTGGTTCGAGCCCAATTTAGCTGGATAATCAGACATAAAGCCTGCGCATAGATGACTACCTTTTGACCAAAAGCCTGAATAAACAGCCCATTTTCTGTGTTAGCTGCTGGCCCAAAAAATAATAAGTACAAATACCCGAGAAGTACTGCAGAATAACTAAGGAAGGTCCAAGCATAGATATTTGCCGTGGATTTACTGCGAAACGTCACTATTGTATAAAAAAGCGAGGTCACCAAAAAAGCCGGAAAAGCTGTTTTCACGAAATAACCATGCAAGTCAGGGACAATATCCCAAGGTGTTAATGCAACGGCAGCAAAGCATAATCCCGAAAAAACCCCTGCCACCGAACCACACCAGGACAGCAACCTCTGAGATTTGTCATATAATTTAGGTGCATGCAAGAAATACAAAACCATACCCAAAGAAGCAGCAAGAACACCGATTACATAAATCACCATACCAAATAGCTTCGACTCACCAGAAAATGTTCGATAACGCCCCAAGTCGCTAAAAAAGTTCTGACTAAATAAATAGCCCTCGGTCAGAGCATCTACATTTGTACCTCCCGGATAAAACACCATTGAAAGATGCGCCAGCACCAAAAAGGACCCCATGCAACACAGCCCAACTTTGTACACCCATTGATATTTTTCCTGACTTTTCAAACCCGCCCCCATTGAGAATAAATGATCATTAGTCCACCTCTAGAGTCTTAATCCAGATCAATGAATAAGAATTTTCTCCAAGAACGCCTGGGTCCTTTGCGAAACCGGTTTACTAAAAAAGTCTGCTGCTGCCGCCTTTTCTACTACCGAACCCTCATCCATAAAAACCATTTGATCAGCAACTTTTTTTGCAAATCCCATTTCGTGCGTTACACAAACCATAGTCATACCACCCTCCGCTAGCTCCACCATCACATCAAGGACCTCTTTAATCATCTCTGGATCCAACGCTGATGTAGGTTCATCAAAAAGCATAATACTAGGCTCCATACATAGGGCTCTGGCTATAGCGACCCGCTGCTGCTGACCTCCCGAAAGCTGGCTAGGATACTTGTGCAATTGTTCTGGAATCTTAACACGGTCGAGGTAGTCGAGAGCAGTTTTATACGCAGTTTTATGGTCAATTTTTTTTACCCGCATAGGCGCTAGCATCAGGTTTTCTATCACCGTAAGATGTGGAAAGAGGTTAAACTGCTGAAATACCATACCAATTTTTTTTCGAATAGATTCAATAGATTTCTTGTCAGAGTTCAAGCTCTGACCGCTAACGCAGATCTCACCAGAGTCATGTTCCTCCAGAGCATTAACACAACGTATGAGGGTTGATTTACCAGACCCAGAAGGACCGCAGATAACCACCTTCTGCCCACGACCGACAACTAGATCTATATTCTTTAGCGCTTGGAAACTACCAAACCACTTACTTAAATTTCTAATTTCAATAATTGGAGTCAATACTACCTGCCTCCCGCATTTAGTCGAATCTCAACATAAGCACTGAACTTCGACATTAGATAACAAAAAAACCAAAAAACTAATCCTGCAAAAAGATAGCCTTCTAAAGCAAAACCCGACCATTCTTTATTTGTAAAAGCTGCCTTAACCATCCCCAAAAGATCAAACATCCCCACAATAACTACAAGTGATGTGTCCTTAAAAAGTGCGATAAAAGAGTTCATAATTCCCGGGATAACCAAGCGAATCGCTTGCGGAACAGTCACAAAGAAAACAGTCTGCCAATAACCTAAGCCTAAAGAGTAAGCTGCCTCTTCCTGCCCCTTGCCAACAGCCTGCAACCCACCACGCACCACCTCAGCCATATAGGCTGAAGAGAAGAAAGTAACCCCAACAAGGCAACGTAATAACTTATCTAGATGTGTGCCATCAGGCAAAAACAGCGGCAGCATAACTGAAGCCATAAATAGCACCGTGATAAGGGGGACACCTCGCCATAACTCAATAAATAAAACACAAAATATTTTTATTACCGGCAGATATGAACGACGTCCTAAAGCTAACAAAACACCTATTGGCAGTGATAGTGCAATACCAACACCTGATATAATAAAAGTTAGCATGAGACCACCCCATTCTGGGGTATCTACAACCGGATAAAATCCGAAACCATCATACAATAATCGATAAATCAAAACCGGACCAAAAAATATCCCCAAAAAAGCGACTTTGGAACGCCACTTAAATCTTGGCCATGCCATAAAACCAAGCCATAAAGCTGACAAAATGAGTGCTATATTTGGTCGCCAAAGTTCTGTAGAGGGGTATAAACCATAAATAAACTGATTAAAGCGCACCTTAATAAAAACCCAGCAAGCTCCATTTCCTAGGCAATCTTGCCGACTAGTGCCAGAAAAATCAGCCTCCAATACACCCCAAGAAAATAAGGGGGGTAGTAGATTGAAAATCAGCCACACACCGCAAAGTGTCAGCATAGTATCGAGCGGCCCCGAAAAGAGATTTTTTTTCATCCAATAAATGAATCTAGAGATACCCATCAAGCCCCACCATGACGGATTGTCCATGCATTATATATATTCATAAGACCTGCTATCAGAAGGCTAAGAAGTAGATATACGATCATCGTCATGGCAATAATTTCAACAGCCATTCCGGTTTGCCCCAGCACAGTTCCCGCAAACACCAGAACTAATTCTGGGAAAGCGATGGCAGAACCTAGAGAGCTATTTTTAGTTAGGTTTAAGTATTGATTTGCAAGCGGCGGAACAATAACACGCATGGCCTGTGGTATCAAAATCAACCGTAAAGTAGAATAGCGGCTTAAGCCAAGAGCCAGACTAGCCTCAGTTTGACCTCTAGGTACACTTTGGATTCCAGCACGGATCACCTCTGCGATGAATGCCGAGGTATATGTCGACAAACCCAAAAAAAGGGCCAACAATTCAGGAACCATCACAGCCCCACCTTGAAAGTTGAAACCCTGCAGAGCAGGTATCTCAAAAGTAGCTGTTTCTCCATAGATATAAAAACACCCGCCCATCACAGCAAAAAAGACCCATGATGCTATATGGAACAACCGACTATTATTGCCCCGTACACTAAGAAGAATATAAGCCGTAAATGTTACAAATATAAGAGCGGCCATTGAAAATAGTAAAAGCGGGTTATCGGGCCAGGGGAAGTAAAAGCCTCTAACATTTAGAAAAAAAGAGTTAAAAAGGCTCAGCGATTGCCTCGGACCACCCAACGACTGAATAAATCCGAAATACCACACAAAAAGCTGCAAAAGTAGCGGTATATTCCTAATCGTTTCCACCCAAACAGCCGCAATTCTTTTAACAAGCCAGTTTGAAGAAAGCCTCGCCACACCAAAAATAAAGCCGAGAAACGTCGAGAAGATGATACTGAGAACTGAAACGAGTATAGTATTCAACAGCGCCACCCAAAAGGCCCTGCCATTACTCATACTTTCGTCCCACCTAATAAGTGAGAAAATAATATCAAAACCCGCCGGATCATCGAGAAAAGCAAACCCAGAAGCAAGCCCCCTAGCGGCCATATTGTCGAAAAGATTGGTGACACCTACCCATATTATGAAAACGACACTTATGACTAAGCAGAGCTGCACTAGGATAGCCCGTGGTATTCGACATTTATATAAAGAATTCTTAGCCTGGTTCATGCCTATCTCACTGGCATTGCATAGTGCAGTCCGCCATTCTTCCAAAGTGCATTAATACCGCGCTTTACCTTCAGCGAAGTAGTCAAACCAAGGTTTCTATCAAAAACCTCGCCATAATTACCAACTTGTTTGATAATCCGATAGACCCAGTCCGAGTCGAGCCCAATGGGTTTACCCAGATCCTTTTCTTTACCTAAAAACCTTTGTATCGCCGGATTTTTGGAGGCCAACATTTTCTCTACATTCTTCGATGTCACACCTAACTCCTCTGCTTCTATAAGTGCGAACAATGTCCAGCGACCAATATCAGCCCACCTGTCATCGCCATGCCGAACTAGTGGCCCCAAAGGTTCCTTGGATATCACATCAGGAAGAATAATATGATCTTCAGGTTTTTTCAGCTTTACCCGATTTGCATAAAGACCAGACTGGTCTGTCGTATAGACGTCACACCTTCCTGCATCATAAGCAGCGACCACCTCATCGGATTTTTCAAACACTACCATTTTATATTTCAACCTATTTGCGCGAAAATAATCACTCAAATTCAGCTCTGTTGTTGTGCCAAGGTTAACGCAGACCGTTGCGCCACTGAGCTGGTTAGCTGCTGAAACTCCGAGATTTTTTCTTACCATAAAGCCCTGACCATCATAGTACATAACGCCTAGAAAGTTGACACCAAGGCCTGCATCTCGAGATTGTGTCCAAGTCGTATTCCGAGATAGAATATCAACCTCACCAGACTGCAAAGCTGTAAATCTCTCCTTGGCCGATAACGGTGAAAACTTTACCTTCTTCGAATCGTTAAAAATCGCAGCAGCAATCCCACGACAAAAATCGACATCGATGCCCTGCCAGTTGCCTTTATTCCCAATGGATGAAAAACCGGGGAGGCCTTGACTGACACCACACTGAACAAAACCTTTTTTTTTGATATTATCCAACGTATCGCCAATTGCCGATTTCCCATCGAAACCAGATAAGCCCATCAAACCCAACCACAAGAATGTCTTTAGAAAAAGCATTATGACCTCCTTATTTTCTACCCCATTCTACAGGAGCCTTCGACATTGGTAAACGATACTTATAGCAACCAACAGCTATAGCCGCAGCCTTAACTGTCAAAGATATAAACGATCATCTAGATTTCTAAATACAAAAGAAACATAACATGCTGTATTTAATGTACTTAAAAACAATCAAACAAGGAATGGTCTTTGCATTCCACAACTCGACTCTTGTTTGAGGTTTATCATGTTGTTCCTTGTTAAAGCTGTTGTCCTTTCGCTTCTCTTATCCGATTTAAGCAGCGGGCTATCATCAACTAAACGCACCCTCGTATTAGTAAAAACGAATACAAAAGCCAGTATTTCTATCGATGGCATATTTTGTGGTGATTCAGGTGACCCCATATCGGTCCCACCAAGAGAAACAAATCTGACAATAAAAGCATTCGGATACCATACAAAGAAAATTAAGGTCATTCCCAAGGCTGGACAAACAACTTTAGTCTTAACAAAACTCACTAAAGAGCCTCGCAAGATCATACGAGGCAAAGTTCGACGAAATAAAATGCCAAAGAAGCAAATCGCCGCAAAGAAAAAGCGGAGAAGGATTCAAGCCCAGCAAAGACGTCGGCGGGCAATATTGCGAAATCAGAGAGTAGCCAAAGATGATGCCGGACTTTTTGATGAAGCTGAGCCCGTATATCGAAAAACGCAGCCAAAAGTTCATACGAGCGCTACCAAGGGCCTTCGAAAGAACAAAAATAAACAGATAACACACAGAAAACCAGCAAGAAAATCCTTACAAAGAGTCGCCCACCTTGGTAGCTCAAGAAAAACTCGCAACATTAGAGCTAGGGTGGCAAATAAACGAGCCATGGCTCTGAAAAATAAAAAAGCACCAAAGTCGCAACCGAGTATTTACGATGATGATCAGGGAATGTTCGCTGAAGTGAAACCCAATTATAAATGGAAGAGACAAACCAGAGGCAATGACTTAGCCAACATCCCTTTCGAGGCCGATCAACCAAGTGTCGAACCATTTTATCACCCAACACCTGATGGCTATGCTCCTCCCCCACCGGGTTACCTTGCCAAGCAAGCGGGCTTCAACAATCGCTATAAAGCCACCAGCAGCCACTACCAAAAAAGTGCGCCGTCTGCGGGATTCTACTACGGAATGCCTTACGGCATGCCACCCCCTAATTATACCAACTACTATGAGCAACCTATACGGTACGGAGTTGCGCCACCGCCACCGCCACCGCCACCGCCAACCCCCCAATATAAATAGTTACTAGCGGGTCGATGAGCGGCTAAGGCCAGCCGGCTATGCTCTGATTTCCAATAGCTCTATAGCAAAGACCAAAACAGCATGGGGACCTATTACAGGGGGACTACCAGCCTCTCCATAAGCTAGATCTGCTGGTATACACAATTCCCACTTAGAACCCACTGGCATCAATTGTAATGCTTCTTGCCAACCACGAATCACACCGTTTACAGGAAAACTTGCCGGCTCTCCTCGTGCATAAGATGAGTCAAAAACAGTCCCATCAATAAGCTTGCCTTCATAATGAGTAACCACCTGGGAATGCGCCTCAGGCTTCGACCCGCTGCCCTCAACCAATATTTTGTATTGCAAGCCACTCGCTGTGGTAACAACACCGCTCTTAGAGGAGTTATCCGCCAAGTACTTCTTCCCATTTTCGATATTCTTGGCGCCATCTACCCTGGCAGATTCTGCCTGCTGCTCCTGCATCTGCTGCTTAAAACTATCCATCACCGCATGAGTATCAGCATCGGACAACAGCGACTGTTCACCATCAAAGGCCGATTTGACCCCACTCAAAAATGAGCCGCTATCTATATCAAGGCCCTGCCGGGCAATATCACCAGCTACCTGTCGTCCCAGAATATACCCTACTTTTTCCTGCTGGCTCTTCATGAGCAAACCTCTCTTATTTCTATTAATTTTATAGCAAATCGCCCCCCTCCATCCCATGCCCACCACATAAAGTCAAGCAATGGTCTGGAGTAGCTAAGCATAATTTACATACGACTAACAGGGCGGATACCCATTATTTCCAGACCTTTAGCAAGCAAACTGGTAAAGCAGCTAGCTAGAGCTAATCGGGCACAGGCCACCTTTGCTGACTCTGCTTTAGCAATCTTCACATGAGCAATCATTCGGTTAAATGATTTGGCCATATCAAAGAGATGGTGTGCGATTACGGACACTTTTTTACTATCTAAAGCCTGTTGACAGTAATTGTTAAAGTCGTTCAACCGCCGCAAAAGCTCGGCTTCGGACTCGTGTTCTAATAGATGAAGATTTTCCAGAGACGGCTCATAACCTAGGTCCTTCCCCTTAGATATAATTGATAAGCTCCTGGCATAGCAATACATCAGATATGGCCCAGAGTTTCCTTCAAAGGACAGCCAATCTTTCATATTAAAGACAATATCCTTACTGGGATCAGAAGCAATCATACCATAGCGAATTGCACCTACCGCCAAACTGTGGGCCGTGTCCGCAATATCTGCATCTGTCCAATCACCTCTATACTTGGCCAAGTAGGTATCTAACTCAGCCAGAACCTGCTCCTTTAGGTTGGCGAAGCTTATTGTATTGCCTGACCGCGTCGACATCTTACCCTCAGGAAGAGTCACCATACCGTAGCTAAGATGATAACAGTTAGCAGCCTGCTTGAAACCCATCTCCCGAAGGGTCCGAAACACCTGCTTGAAATGTAGGTTTTGTTCGGATGCGACAACATAAATTGAATGATCGATCTCATACTCTTCAAACTTTAACCGAGCTAGAGCTAGATCCTTTGTTGCATAAAGGGTGTTGCCATCACGCTTACGCAAAATAACAAAGCCTAACTTTTCTGCTTTTAAGTCCAGGCCAACAGCACCACCGTCTTCAATAAAAACGCCTCTTTTTAAGTAATCATCAACAATCTCTTGACTAGCCTCAGAAACCTCCGACTCTGAGAACCAATGATCAAACCGGGCACCGAACCAGTCGTAAATAGATTGAAAATCAGCAACCGACCAAGACTTTGTCTCCTTCCAAAGATCGTATGCAGAGCCACTCTTACTTTCTATATCTTTCAGGATCGTCGAGATCTCTCCCTGAATACGCTCCTTTTCCTGCCCTGTAGCCTCAGCCAATGCGGCGCTACCACCCCGGTACTGAACATCGAGCCAGCTGCCCTTGTTCTCAGTTGGCTTCGGCAGAGACTTTTCTTGCATATACCAAAGGCACTTAGCAATGTGAGCTCCCTCGTCACCCAAGTAGTTCACCATAATGACAGGGTAGCCTCCGTATTCGTATAGCCTTCCTAAAGAGTCACCGAGGGCTACATTCCGAATATGTCCCACGTGAAAGGTCTTATGGGTATTAGGCTGTGAATACTCAATCATAACTTTAGGTTGAGCCCCTTGATAGGAGCGAAACCGACTAAAGTAACTACCGTCTGAGATTTTCGGCAACAGAAATCCTGCTACTGCCTGACAATGCAAGGTGATGTTTAGAAAACCGGAGATAGCTTCAGCAGAGTCGATAAGGTCTAATTCTGCCTCTTGGATCAGCTTTGACCAAGCTAGCGCAAGATCTTTGGGGCTTTTCTTGAAAACCTTTGCGAAACGAAAGCAGGGTAGAGCATAATCACCATGAGCCTCATCTTTAAGGCGCTCCAACATCGGATAAACATCTTTAACAAGAAGCTCCGGATCACCAACGGCAGAGACGACCTGTTTAGCGACTGCCTCCTTCAACTCATCTAAAACAATACTTCTATCTGGCATGGCACAGCCCACCTAAACAATGAAAAATCGAGTTTCCTAATCCAGCCGGCAAACTACCACACCAAAACCTGCGCAACTATCGAAAAAGTCAGACTGATCAAAGGCCAAAAGCAAACCCACAAATATGGAACGGCAAATAAAAAACAAATATAATTAGAAACTTAAGAAGGGTTCCAAGGTCAAAAAACCAGCCCCTGAAGATAAGGGCTGCAAATAATTTTAGTAACGAACCTTTACACCCACTGAAGAAAACGTGTAAGCCTCAGACTTCACAAGGTCTGCTGTGGTTGGGTCAACATCAGTAACCCCAAAACCTTCAGGAAAGCTAATAACAGAAAACTCATAAGATAGATTATCATTTAGTTCATAAGCGACAATGAAATGCAAAGCTGCAGCTGCTTGACTTTTGCCATTTTCAGCAACAACAGGGTCCAACTGATTCCAATAAAGATCGAAAGAGGTTTGCTTCAGCACATACCTAGCCCCAAGAATTATAGATGTGCCCTTTTCCGAGTCCTCATCCTTCATCAAGTTACTGTATACAGCATAAACAGCCAGATCCTTGATTCCATACTCTAATCCAAGTGCGTAACCTGTCTGATTCTTAGTCCCTGAGACTTTGGCATCTTTGCGGTAGACTAAGTTTAAATCAAGCCCCTTGGAACCATAGCCAAACCGAACGGCGTAATTACCACCACCATCCTGATCGTCTTGAGTTTGGTCAGCTTCAGTATCTTCCCAAAACTGCAAGCCATAGCTAACAATGCCCACATCACCGCTAAGCTCCACCATCATTTGCTTCTCTAAGCGTAAAACAATAGGGTCAGTAGGCAACGGGTCACCGTCAAAGCTAGTGGGATCAACGATATAGGTAGACTCTATACCCCACTTTACTTGCAGAGGCGCGATAAACTCATAAGAAACCCAAGCATCATCAAGCACTTTCCCAGACTTATAATCGCCATTATTCAGGGTAACAAAATCTACCTGTACTTTGGCTGCTGTGTTGCGCGATTTATAGTGGAAGAAAACATCGGTTCTATCCATATCCATGCCTGTTTCCGGCTTTGAGCCCTTAACGCCGTTTCCACTGGCTTGCGAATAATTTATATCCATTTCTACGCCAATGCTGGTCTCAGCCTCTCCATAAACATCCGCACACAACAAAAAACCAGCTACAATTGCGCAAACCTTAATCATCCGCATGAACAAGTTCTCCTAGTCATATTTTTAATTAGCTTATTGTTTCTATACAACCAATAGACTGTATTTCATAGGGCAAACCCCTAAGGAATAAATGCATACCCAGGAAATGCCTGGTACTGAAAGGCTTAAGGCACTCAGCAGAAGCTCAAAAAAAGGGCGCCTAAATAAAAGGCACCCAAAAAACTGCGTCATAGTTTACTAGTAAGCTAAAGCTCAGCCGCCACATAGAGAAACAAAGCGCTCCTCAAGCTCAGTGCCAAACTTATCCATGGAGCACTCCCATGACTCTGGCAAGTTAGAGTCCAGAGCAGCAACGATCATGTTAGCGATCATTTTGCAGTTAGCTGGGCCAATGAACTGGGCCTCTTCGCTGCAAAGGCCAAGCTTTGCAAAGTAACCACGCATGTCAGCATCAACCTGCTCAGTTGCTGCGCACTCAAGCTCTTCTTGAACTGTTTCTACAGCGAAATCGACAACTCTGTCGTAGGTGTTGCAGATAACTCCAGCAAAGCTTGTAGCTGAAAACAATAGAAATAGACTAGCGACAAATAACTTCATGTGAACCTCAATAAAAAAATGTCCGAAAATTCTGTGACAATAATACAAACTTCAGAAGACTAATCCAGCAAAATCTTTGCCCCCAAGTGTCTCTGAAAAACGACATGGATTTTATCGGCGGTACATACTTCGCACCAGGCCGTTCAATGATCCCTCTAAAAAGGGAGCAGCGCTCTCAGGCAAAACCTTCACCCCTGGCAAGATATAAGAGTCATAAACCAGGATATAAAACTCCTCTGAAGGACACCAATCCAGTGTGGAACTGGCGCAATCGAGAACGTTCACATACCCATAATTGTATTCCATATTTTCCGAACCATTAAGAGGGGCCTCCCCCGCAGGCACCGGTAAATCGTCTTCTAGCGCAGAACCAAAAACAGCCGAAAACATCTATCCAGCAAAGGGTTCTGGCAAAATCCGGTAGCGGGTCACCACTCGGATAGGCAGGTAGCCGATGGGAGAATCCACCTTATATGAGGAATACTGTTGTTTATAGCTTCGACCCTCCACCACCAAATCATCAAGAGCGACACTTTTGGAAATATCTAGAGAAGGAACATGGGAGGCATACTCCACCCAACGACCAAAATCTAAAAAGTTATCTGTGATAGAAATCTTCCCAGCCTCACCAGTGGCTAAAGTAAACCTATCCTTAGGCAACGCAGCATATAGATGCACCAAAGTATGTCGATAAGACTCGTCAGCATTCCAATAAACATAGGATGCAGAGCACGAATCTCTGGAAAAAAGTTCCATCCGGCATGACGCATCAACACCTGGCGCCATAACCCCACTATAATCAAGCAAGTCCCAAGGCGCTCCAATACCTGTAGGCTTGCCTGGGGGGATCTCTACCTCCGTCAAACTAACCGCAGCTTTCGGCCTGACACGACAATAATCCTGGCTGCGAGGCGCCGGGCTTTTCACCTTATCGCAGGTTGTTTGGTTAAAGCCTGCCAAACCACCTGTGGGGAAACCTGGAGACTTTGGCAGTTCAGCAATAGTTACTGCCGCAATCGGCTTGACTTCTGCCCCGGGTTCAATACCACAAATTCCAGAGAATTCAGAAAATTCAACCGGCAGCTTCATCTGCAAGGCGGAGTCACCACCACTTGCCAGAACAGAAAAAATACCAGCTTGGCCTAAGGGTATGCGCACACCGCACATCTCGAGATCTGGAATGGGTATATTCTTAACAACTTCCTGCACAAGCGGCACAAGCGTATTTTTTCCTAAATCGCTTATCTTGGCAGCGACTTTATCACTATCAAAGCCAAAAACATTCAAGCCTGGGTAGTCAAATGCCTCCACCCCTAAACTTACCGATGCCGGGTCAATAGTTAGCTTCATGGCATATTTCATATTTTTCAGCGGCCCGGTATTCTTACCAATCTTTAGCTCGACTGCAGCAGATAAAGCCATTTTCAATGACCCTAGCACAAAAGATCCACCCTCTCCTTCTGATTGGACATGAAGACGAACACCGCCAATAGAAAGCTGCAGCGAAGGTGCCTCTGCCTGACGACGCTGTGTGGCTGGAATCAGCTGCAAAAGCGGTGGCTGAGTAGTTTCTAGTTTATAAGCCACCCCTGAATCGCTACCTAAAACTAACGGGCTGCCATCGGGGTAAAATGATTTTTGCTGGTGAAAATCCAAGTTTAACATATCAACAAAAGCTCTAGCCTCAAATAGACTAGACACCAGCTGCTCTAAATCACCTCCACCCGCAAGGGTAACTCCACTGATATCTATCAAACCTTCACCTGTGTCGGGGTCATAGAGCATCTTTTCGTAGGTTTTTCTGTCCAGCGTCATATTCAAAGCTCCTTGCTTCCAAAACTGAAACAAGGCTTGGTTCAATAAATCTGGGTTGATGTTAGCAACAATGTCATCAGCCCCGACCTTACTCAAGTCGACATCGCCTGAATAATCGGGAAAATAAAGTGGAAAGTTCGCCGGGTTTGGATAAGATGAAAGAGGACCTTGGAGCGATGCAAGAGGTATCCCACCTTTGGCGCCCACCATGAGAGAGGTCTTAAAATCGGCTACAATTCCAGCACCCTTTAATACTTCCAAACTTCCAAGGCGAGCAGCTACTCCAATACCGAGATTTTTTATAGGTGCGGGTAAGAAGTCAGGCATACCTATCGTCACTCCTGAGTTAGCCTGCGAAAGTAAATTATTTAAAATATGCGGTGAAAGCTTCTCAACCATATCCTTGATAGCCAAATTCATAATCTGCGGCTTCATTAACTTGATTTGCGCCTTTAGTATCTCGATAATCATTTGCCGAATCATCAGCCCATCTTTACCATAATCGCAGCCCACCAATTTGATTTGTTCAGACTTGACCTTAAGCTTTTCCACCCAATCAGCCGTGTCAAAATAAACAGCTGTATCCGGATCACCATTTACCGCCTGCTTAATATCAATGTTTTGATTAATACTAAGATGTACCTGCGGGGTTGCTTGGCCTTGGCGATAAAACCTCGGGGTTACATAGGCATGGGCTGCTACAGGCTCAACTTCATTCAAGCTAATAGGGACCTCGAGAAGAAAGCTCTTGCCAGTTAAGCCTACAGGAATTCCCAATCCATCACCAAGCACGGCTTTTTCAACAAAAATCTCCACAAGAAGCTTACCATCAAGCTTCTTACCGTATAAATCCAGGGCAAGGCTTTGCTGACGCCGCACCGCATCTTCCCCACCATCCCCTGAGGCCGGCAACGTTTTAGCAATAAACCTGATATTACCTGTTTCTTCAGCAACCCTAAAACTATCCATATAGACCCGGGATTTTACCTCAAAGTGAGCTAAAGCACCATGGCTGCCATTAACAATAATCCCATCACCACCGTCATCAAAAGGGCCTACCATAGTTAAATGGCGAAAAGATATATCCTCGCCATTGTTACAAGTCATCTCCGACTCACGTGTTTGCTGCCGCAGAAGATCGTTCAATGACTTTGCTACCAAGGTGCCCTGCTCTTTAAACCCTAAAAGGTAATCACCGCTGGTAAAGGCACTTAGCAACTTACTTAACTCCACAAGTGGCTTGCCTCCGCCTACAAATACTGTTGCCGCATCTAGCTCAAGACCCGGATCACTAGGAAAATTTCCCCAACTAAAATCCAACAACCGCTGACGAAACCGCCCAGATTCATCCTTAAGCACTACTAGGTATGAATTAAGACCAGCACTAGGCGCTATAGACGGCCAACTGGATAGGTCCAAATGAAAAGAGTCCTCGCAAGGATAGGTCCCTTCGCCACACAATTTGACTGGTTCATCTACACCAACCTTAGTCAGAACAACTTCCCGTAAACGCTGGCCATCAACTATAGCTATGTCCAAAACGATATCGGGATGCTCTGCTGCGGACAGAAACATACCGTAGTCATGATAACTATCTATACCATTGACTTTAAAGCTGGTAGAAAAGCTAGGGAGGACATAAAAAGGCTTATTTAGCGGTGCAATATCCCGGTCAAAAGACGTCCTACTCAGCTTAGGTTCACCCTGGCCATCACTACAGTGGGCCATCTTTAAGCGATATTGAGCTCCTGGCTGCAATATTCCATAAGGATTGAATACAATACTCTTACCCTTGTTCTCCCGCCAATAAAACTTGCCAGGCACAGTCAAACCATCAGCATCCACCAGCTGAATATTGCTAAAAACATCATCAAATAGCCTCTCGCTCGCCTCGCCAACACCAGGCTGAAGAGTAAAGTCCAGAGTGATATTGCCGTACGGATCTATGTTCTGACCTTCTTCCACACTAGACCTTGGTTCGACAAATTGCGCTCGACTGCCTTGTACCTCATCACAAAATGGTAAAGGTAGTTCATAAATTGCAGCTTCCTCGGAAGCTCTGCCAGATTGAGTGTCCACGGATGGCGACGGCAAGACATCAGAAGGATCCTCATATTCCGCTCCTGGGTGTGACTTCACTTCAGGAATGGGTAGGCTATTTTCCTGCCGCAACCTTTCTTTATGGATCGTTGTTTTAACGGTTGGCAGGGCCCAATCCCGATCTTTTTCGCAAGCACCTAGAAAAAATCCAAATATCAGAAATGCTATAAATGTCATTTTTCTACCTCATGCCGCTCGAGCCAGTCCGAAAATAATCCTACATTTTTAAAAAGCTTTTCATTACTAAGCTGGCTTTGATCATCTAAAACCATAAATCCATAATTATACAATTTTCTGAGCGGGCCAAAAAACTCTGCCCGCATAGCTCCATAGTGGATAAGAAAACGCAGCTCCGTCAGGAGTTCAGGCATCCCGCCAACAAAAGCCTTCAAGGTCCCAGATTCCACCTGGTCAAAAACTAAGAGGCTCTTTCTAAAAGCCTGTCGAGAGTCAATATTTCTTAACATATCCAACCATATTTTCTTCCCGCTAAAGCCCAATCGCTCATCTCCAAGAAAAGAGAGTAGGGCTGACGCTTGTTCGCTATCAGAATCGAAAACTTTACCTATAGCCAAAATAAGTTGACGGGATCGCCCATCAGGCTGATGCTTTTGGAAACTCCGCATGGCTTGGGGTAGCTTATCAAACGCAGATAACATCATAGGTTCAAAACTGGTCAAAGGAGCTGGCATATCTTTACCTTTTAGGCCGCGATCGCCAAACTTAAGTGACATCAACAGCCGGTGGGCAGATGTGAATAAACTATCCTCCCACCCCTTACCTACCAGGTAACCTATATCTTTGTTTACACTATCCAGCACTGCAACATTTTCGGAGGTGGCTGTCCCCCATGAAAAAAGAAAGGCGGCTAGTTTTTCCAATGTTGCTGCCCTGGGATCCAAATCCCCCAGCATAGCAAGTGAGCCCTTAGCTGAGAAGGTAGCGGACAACATAGATGCAATGTTTTCTCGCCCCAAAGTGGATATCATTAAATTTATATCATCCAAGCTTTCTTTTGCGGTGAAGGTTTTAACCAGTTGAATACCTGGATCTTCCACAAGGCCTTCATGGTCATGCCAGTGCCAGCGAAATCCCGGGAAAAATTTTATCCTAGTTATAAGCGGTAAAATATCCCCCATAACTTCCGCTGAACCAATACTTGCAGGTGCAGAAAGCAGGTCTAAGATAATTTCAATATATGCCTCATTTGCCGTAAGATTTTGCATTATATCTAACAGCAACACCATCAGTGTGTGATGCTTATGCTGCGCATAACTGGCTTGCACACTATCTAAAATATCTTTTAAGCGATATCGATCCCGATAACCATAGTTCTTAACCGCATCCTCGAAGCTACTTCTGACACTGTGCTCACGGCGAATGCTTTCTATAGCAATATCGATGAAGGATGTCCCACCAAACCAAAAGTTTCTAGCGCGAGCCACCTGATAATAAGACCTTGCCTGAGACTTAAGAACAACTGGGCCACCTACCTTTAAAAAGCTTCTAATCGAATCAGCTCGCAACGCATTGGTCCGCGCTAAACGAATCTGAGCGGAAAGTGTTGAAAGCCCTGGCGCCAATTGCGGGTTTTTCCCTAAATGAAACAAATCTCCCAGTAAACTATCCGCAAAGGCTGCAGGAGCGAAACCTGGACCCTCATGACGCCATATGCGAACACCGTCAAGTTCAGCGCAAGTCTCAATCGCATCTTTTACCCAAAGCCCCTGATGCAACCTATGCAGCACCGGACACACAACCGCAAGAAATGAGCTTCGAATATAATGAGGACTCCATACCCCCGGCGCGGGCACCAACCCAGAACTAGATTCAGAAAGTAAGTTCAATAAGACCAAACCACCAAGCCCTTTCTCAAGAGCGGGTACCATCTCAAACCCCTCTAAAAACTGGCTTGGCTCGGCAATAATTCCCGGCTGACCGTTAAGCGGCTGCGCAAGATAACTAGCAAAAAGATCAAGCGAGGCATCCTGACCCAGAGCGTTAAAAAGCTGACTCCACAAACTATAAAACCCTCGGAAGTCACGATTTCGTCCGAAAAGATGTCCATGGCCTAGCAGAAACGTAGGCTGACCTGCCGAAAGTTCTTGAGGAAAAACCGCTGTGGGCTCAGAAAAGTTCTGCTGGTAATAAAATAACAGAGCCATCAGCTCCATAGGATTATAAGCTTGCCGAACAAAAAAGCTTGGATCTATGCCTGAAATTTTATCCGCACTATCAAAAGCCGCCTGCCAGGTGCTCGGTCGATTGACCTTCTCCAGCACCTCACTTCCTAGCCAATTTGTCGTTGCATCAGCCAAATCTTCATCAACATCTTTAGTCAAAAAGTGCGGGGATTTTAATAGTTCACTCCATACACCATAGCCCGAACCTGACCAACTAGTATAAGCCACTGCTTGTCCCAAATTAGCACCAGCCCTCAAACCGAAACCATCGGCACCAAGAGACACCGAGAGCCGGGGCTTTTCTCCTACAATACTATACCTAACATCCTCACCTTTATTAAAAAAAGCCGGATGCTTAAATAATCGTGCATCCCGCAGAACACGCCGTAACTCGGAGCTATTATGAGCCGAGAGCCCGGGAGGGGCTGAGGCAGCGACGTTAGCAACCACCTGCCGCAGCACCTGACCACCTGGTCCACCTGGGTATATACCCAGCATGACCCCCATAAGCTTATGCTCCACCGCCGGGTCTTGCTGCCACTTCTCTTTAGACCCCCAATTGGGTAAAAGTCCTGAGAAGTAGGCCGAAATAGCTGCCAATCGCTCCACTTCCCGACCAAGCAAAGTTTCCAAAAAGTGATCTTTAATCGCCGAGCCTGAAGCTGACACGGTTAAGTCGAGCTCAACCACGCCTGCAGGCGTCAGCCCCTCCAGTTGCTGCAGCTCGGCTAAAAGTTCTGAAACTGGTGCAACCGAAACTGCGCCATTGGCAAGACGTTCGGCCCAGAGATAATAGGGATCGGTTGCTAGTTCCTTAAGCACCCGGGCTAAAACTGCAGTCGCCAGCTTCTGTAAAAGCATGGGCTCGGGAACTTGCCACTCTTGCGGCCCCGACCAATCAATATAAAATGGCTCAACCCTTACCCCAAGCTTATGCTCTACGGCGGCACTAAGTGGCGCATGGCCAGCACAAGCCTCTGGACGCTCCTGCATAAAGCTCCGAAGCTTTGCGGCCAGCAACTCGGGTGATGATAACTCACGCCCCAAAAGGCCCGGTAATACCAAATCACATCCAGGCACAGGGCCGCCATATATCAAGAGGTCTTCCAATTCCCGTATCAAACGGGTTCTTCCCACCTGACGTTCTAGTACCGCTATCTGAGCGTCCTCATTCATGGTCTCAACAACCTTAAATAAAGTGCTGACCTGAGAACTATGCAACGAACTAAGGCGACTCAAAACAGCAACTAATGTCGCCAATGGGTTTTCGTTTTGCCTCCAAAGGTCTGTCACGAAGTCCCTAGTTTTTGCAATGGCCATAAGGCGCTCATCACCATCAAGCTCCATAAAACCCATTAGGATATGCCGAAAGCTGGCAACTAAACGCTGCTGGCTCGCAGTGCCAAGAGCTTGCCAAAAATTTTTGAATTCTCTAACCCCATCTGTAGCTGCCAATCCACTTACCAATGACTGGCAGGAGGGATTGGGAACCCCTTTTGGAGAACGTTCCAGCCAACGACTGCCACAAGCCAGCAAGCCCTCCTGACTCAAAAGCCTCATCTGGTTAACTGTAAATATTCTCGACAGGGCCGAAAATACAACTTCATCTTCAAAAAATGCACTTCTCAGCTCAGAAACTGCCGCACGCAGCTCTGAGTCTGCAAGCCACTTTACAGTGAGAGCCTCTAAAGATCCAGATTCCAAAGAATCCAAGACAACAACCAAATCAGTCAGCAGAGATTCTAAAACACCTTTTTTCTCTAACCCTGCCAGGGTTCGAAAAACGATCACAGGATCAAGAAAACCGAGGCTGCCCTGCAAGTTTTCGAACCTCTCAACGAAGCCCGCTACCTGGGCACCAGCATTGTACATACCGCGATCAATAGCTGTTAGCGAAGCAAGCATGACTGGCCGATCACCAGCTTCGCCCCCCAATGGACTTTCGGCAAAGGCAATAAGACTGTCTAACCCATCTACACCCAACTGTTCCGTCAATTGGCGAGCGGGTTCAAGACCTCCATCGGGCTTGGAGATGCACTTCATAACGCCAGTGACGTATGACCCACTTAGTTCCATATCTGCCATCAACCGGGTTTCGGCGCATGACTTGTTTGCCTGGGGGGCTGGAAATCCGGCTGGGCCCCCCCGCCCACAGCTCACTATCAGCATGAGGTATTGGCACAGAGTAATGTGAAAGCAAACTCTTGAGACTCGACTTGGAATCATAAAACCCTCTGACCTGTTTAGGACTTGCGAACTCCACCCTAGAAAAAGATAAAGTCTTTTGATTACAGTTAGTTAGAGGTTCGACAACCCCATTAAATCGGCAAAACATAGGAGAACAGTCTGTTTATGTCAAGCTGACGCCTATTCTTTTACTATAGACTGGAGTTTCGGGTGCTCTGTGAGGTAGAACAGAGATGCACACCAGTATCGCCTTTTTGACCTATCTGGAGGCCACCTGAGTTTATAGAAAACCTCTGGGCGTATTGATTATCTGAATGACTCAAGCTATCTTCCCTGCGAACCTCAAGGCCGTTGCGGTTAAGGAGAATAATGCAAACACTGACGAAGCATAATAGGCCACCCTATGGATCCGCTGCTGAGCTACACGCTCATTTGAGCGGTAGCATTTCTCGCCAGTTTCTAAGGAAAGCACTGAGGCGAGAAACCTGTGATAGCTTTCTTACCCCCCCCCAGAACCTCAAAGATTGCTTCGAATATTTCAAGTGGGTCCATACCTTCATCAGATCAAAAGAAGAACTAAAAGTGTCGACCCGCGCTGTCCTCGAATCATTTGCTAACGACGGGGTGAAATATCTGGAGCTGCGTACATCACCTAAGCATCTCGCTGACGGCACATCACCGGCAAGCTATATCGCAACCGTTTTAGATGAGATGTATGCCATAAAGAACATCGAAAGCAACTTGATTCTGAGTATCGATCGCAGCCGTGGATGCGAAAATGCAGCTATAGTGACCCGGCTTTTCGAGGCTTTCTCGAAAGAAGATAAACTCGTTGGTGCCGACTTTTCTGGTAACCCGGAGATCAGCTCATTCTCCAAATATCGTCACTTTTTTGACTCCATTCGCAGACTAGGTTTTAAAACAACACTGCATTGCGCAGAAACCAAGTCCTGTAAAGATACAGATGCCATACTCGACTTCCAACCTGATCGCATTGGCCATGCCATCTGGCTCAATGAAAAGCAAGAGCAACGCATTCTGGATATGAAAATCCCAGTAGAGGTCTGCTATAGTTCCAACCTCATAGCAGCTGAAATGGGAGACATGCAGCATAACGTTATCAACTGGCACAAACATAACCACCCATTCATTATCTGCACTGACGATACGGGACTATTCAATACAAACCAAGTTAACGAGTACCTGCAAGTCAGCTCGCTGCTCAAACTATCACCCCAAGAGCAGTCGCAGTTGGCTAAAAGCTCTCTAAACTACACTTTCTCCCGAAAATAAAGTAATGACTATTTATCGAGCTAACCAAATATTAACCGCCCTTCCAAGAAAACCTAAAAAAATGACGGACGTTTATCTCAATCTCATATTTTCAGAACGCTGCAGATGGTTTATGGTGCAAAAGTGTACACTCTTATGAAGGGTACTTACCGAGGTCGCCGTTTTGAGCTTCGGTTCAGGGGGGCATCAACCGCAATTATATGGGAGAATAACCGATGAAATTTCTGCTAACTATAGCTGCCTTGCTTATACTGACCTGCCAGCTAGCCGAGGCTGCTGAAGTCAATGTTTATTCGGCGCGCAAAGAACACTTGATTAAGCCATTCTTCGATAAATTCACCAAAAAAACCGCAATCAAAGTAAATTATATCACCGACAAAGCCCCTAAGCTTTTGACCAAGATAAAAAGTGAAGGAAAGAGAACAAACGCAGATCTTTTGATCACAGTCGACGCCGCCAACCTTCACCAAGCCGCAAAAGAGGGTGTTTTACAGAAGGTTGACTCAAAGAAACTAAATAAAGCCATACCAGCTCAATATCGAGATCCAGGTTCGGAATGGTTTGGCTTAACATTAAGAGCTAGAACAATCGTCTATTCTAGCCTCCGGATTAAAGACCCTAAAAAGGAGTTTAGCACCTATGAAGCCCTAGGTGACAAAAAATGGCAAGGCCGACTATGCCTGCGGACGTCGAAAAAAGTTTATAATCAATCTCTTGTAGCCATGATGATTGCCGAAAAAGGTGAAACACAAACCGAAAAGGTCGTTGCAGCTTGGGTAAAAAATCTAGCCAGTCCAGTGAAACATAACGACACTGCTGTGCTAGAAGCAATTATTGCTGGTGAGTGTGATGTCGGTATCGTCAACACCTACTACTTCGGCCGCCTGCTCAAAAAAGATAAAGACACACCACTAGCACTTTTCTGGCCAAACCAAAGCGGATCTTCCACCGGGGTACATGTCAACATCTCAGGTGCCGGTATTACCAAAGAAGCAAAGAATCAAAAAGGTGCTCTTCAACTACTAGAGTTCTTAGCTTCAGAAAAAGTCCAAGAAGATTTTGCCG
>Ga0099800_1005_pt1 | contig 83819 bp, 71 predicted proteins | sample Uncmet6_SortRC_1_FD_89868 | JGI IMG/M metagenome (GOLD analysis project Ga0099800, IMG submission 89868) | Marine eukaryotic communities from CALCOFI LINE 67, Pacific Ocean - CN11_C50_N6_SortRC_1 | ecosystem: Environmental > Aquatic > Marine > Oceanic | place: Pacific Ocean: Monterey Bay... | reverse complement strand
CCGTGAAACTGCGGCCACTCCTGCACAGGAAAAAACCAAGCTCGATAATATTGAAAATTTATTTAGCAGTATTCAAGGCTTACTGAATCGCACTGAAGATGTCGATGAAAAGAACATCGAAAGCGTGATTCGTAAACTGGTTCTATTGGATATGCTGGAGCAGCAGCAGGAAGAGGAAGACACCGATAAAGTCAATCTTCTAACCTTACATGCAGCGAAAGGTCTTGAGTTTCCATTTGTTTATATTATGGGACTTGAAGAAGAATTATTGCCACACAAAAACTCGATTGCCGCTGAAACTATCGAAGAAGAACGCCGTTTGATGTATGTGGGCATTACTCGCGCACGTCAGGGCTTAACCTTGACCTTGGCTGAACAGCGTAAAAATGGCGGACAGATGAAGCAAATGACACCTAGCCGTTTTCTGGATGAATTGCCACAAGACGAACTAGAGTGGTTAGGTCGCAAAAAGAAATTGGCGGGTAATGTGGATCCGAAAGAGCAGGCACAGCAATATCTAGCGAATTTAAAAGCCTTATTAAAGAAATAATTGATTGAACGATTAGGAAATGTAATGAAAGTCCAAGTTAAAATTTTAGACCAGCGTCTGGGCAATGAATGGCCGCTACCTTCGTATGCAACCGCAGGTTCAGCAGGTCTGGACTTACGTGCCTGCGTTGATGAAGCGATTCAAATTGAACCGGGTCAAACTGTTTTAGTTAAAACAGGCATGGCGATTTATATTCACGACAGCGCTTTTGCAGGTCTTATTTTGCCACGTTCAGGCTTGGGTCATAAGCATGGTATTGTCTTAGGGAATCTGGTGGGATTAATTGACTCAGATTATCAAGGCGAACTGATGGTTTCAGTCTGGAATCGTGGTCAGCAGAGCTTTACTTTAGAGCCAGGTGAACGTTTGGCGCAATATGTTTTAGTGCCTGTGGTTCAGGCTGAATTTGAACAAGTAGATGAGTTTGTTGCCACCGATCGTGGTGCGGGTGGTTTTGGTCATACCGGTAAGCAATAATTCAAGCGCCTGTTTAAACAGGCGTTTCTTTTTTTGTATTGAATGTTTCAAAAAATTAGATTAAAACATCACACTTAATCTGTCTGAATGACTGACAAGAATGCTGCCTACTTCCTTTAGCATAAGCAATACTATTTTTACTTTTAAAAAGTAGGCGTTGAATTAAAAGAAGATGCCTATGGATGCGATGTTTAATTTTCCCCTACATATTTTTCGTGCTTACGATATTCGTGGCAAGCTTACGGTGTTTACACCGCAAGTTGTTGCGGCAATTGCGTATGCTTTGGCAGAGCAGTACAGCTTGGCAGGTCAAAGCGAAGTCGTGATTGGTTATGATGCACGGCTGAGTAGTCCACAATATGCTGCAATATTAGCAACCATTTTTGAAAAGCAGGGTTTAGACGTTATAGATTTAGGCTGTTGCTCTAGCCCCATGATGTATTTCATGGCGCGTCAGACCCATGGCAATGGGGTGATGGTGACGGCAAGCCATAATCCAAAGTCTGACAATGGAATTAAATGGATTTTAAACGGGGAACCTCCAACACCGGCACAGATTGAAGCGGTTGGCAATGCAGCCGCCCATTATCATATTCAAGCATTAGATGTTCCTCGTATTCGAGGATTAAGCCATCAAATCAAAACCGAATACTGTTTAATGTATCAGCAGGGTTTACTTGAAGATATTCATCTAAAACGACCTTTCAAGGTGGTTTTAGATGGTTTGCATGGTTCAGCAGGACGCTGTGCTGAAATGGTGCTGAATAGATTGGGTTGTGATGTCATTGCTTTGCGTTGTGAAGCCAATGGTGAGTTTCCAGATCACGCGCCTGATCCTTCTCAGGCGATTCATTTGGAAAAATTACGACACGCCGTGCTTTATCATCAAGCAGATATTGGGATTGCGCTAGATGGTGATGGTGACCGTTTAGTCATCATGGATGAACAGGCACATATTATTACTGCCGATCGTTTGATTTCTCTATTCGCACAAATGTGCCTAGAGCAACATCCGCAAGCTGAAATTGTTTTTGATGTTAAATGCTCCAGTATGGTGACACAAACTGTTAATGACTTAGGCGGCATTGCAACTATGATCCGCACAGGCAGTAGTTTTCTGCGACGTTATTTATCCCAATCTCAGGGAAAAGCGGTTTTTGGTGGAGAGTACGCAGGGCATTATGTGTTCAATGATGGTCGTGGGTTTGGTTATGATGACGGTGTATATGCTGCACTGCGGGTACTGGAATATTTAAGTCAGTTCCCTAAGCAAACACTGTCTCAGCTGTTGTCTGCTTTCCCAGAGCGTTATTGTACTGAAGATACTTACATTAGCACTCATCGTTCGGAACCCAAAATTGTGTTGCAGGATATTGAAAGTTGTAGTTATCAATCTAAAGCACAACTCAGCAAAATAGATGGGATACGACTTGATTTTGACGATGGTTTTGGCATTATTCGAGCATCCAACACGGGCGAATACTTTACTGTCAGGTTTGATGCGGGCAGTCCATTGCAATTGGCACAGATTCGACATCAGTTTGTTCGCATGTTGCAGGATAAATATCCTAAAATAGCGCAAGATATTTCAAACATCCATTAAGGAGAGGCGAATGCCACATCAGCATACTGGCATCGACAAAGCGAAAATATTGACCGAAGCTTTGCCGTACATTCAACGTTTTTCGGGTAAAACGCTAGTTGTGAAATATGGTGGCAATGCAATGACCGATCCTGAACTGGAAAGCTCATTTGCACGCGATATTGTGTTATTAAAAACTGTGGGTTTAAACCCGATTGTGGTACATGGTGGTGGTCCACAAGTTGATTCGCTCCTCAAACGATTAGGACAAGAATCTGACCGTATTGATGGAATGCGTGTCACCGATGAAGCGACCATGGAAGTTGTGGAAATGGTGCTTGGTGGGAGTGTCAACAAATCCATTGTCAACCTGATCAACAAACACGGTGGCCGTGCCATTGGTTTAACAGGTAAGGATGGCAACTTGTTGCGTGCACGTAAATTGCTCATGGAAAAACAAGATGAGCAAGGTCAGGTGCAGCATATTGATTTGGGCATGGTCGGTGAAGTGGTTGGGGTAAAAACCGACGTGTTGGAAATGTTTACCCAAAGTGATTTCATTCCTGTGATCGCACCTTTAGGTGTCGATGAAGAGGGAAATACTTACAATATCAATGCAGATTTGGTCGCAGGTAAAGTCGCGGAAGCCTTAGGCGCTGAAAAACTGATTTTGTTGACCAACATCACGGGTGTACTGGATGAAAATAAAAATCTGCTGACTGGCTTAAGCACACAGGAAGTCGATCGTTTAATCGAAACAGGTGTGATTTATGGCGGTATGATTCCTAAAGTAGGCTGTGCTCTTGATGCGGTGAAAGGCGGCGTGGTGAGTGCGCATATTGTCGATGGTCGTGTACCGCATGCAACCTTACTGGAAATCTTTACAGATCATGGTGTCGGGACATTGATTACCAACCGACTTGCACATAAAGTTACGCATTAAATTTTTGTATTGTGTTTTATAAAGTCATCTTCGGATGACTTTTTTATTGGGTATAAAACGTCATTTTCCTGTCATGATCTTATCCTAGTGTAAGCATAATGATAAAAACAGGGTGACATTATGCTAGAAAAACTCAATCACTATCGCCAAAATTTTAGTCTGCCTTTAACTCGTCAAAAAACCAACCAAACTCAGTTTCGCTTTGACTGGGTCGATAACCTAAAAGAATTACAAGAAGTACAACGATTTCGTGCAGTTCAATTTAGTCAACAATTTGGTGTAAGCTTTGAAGATGGACTGGATCAGGATATTTATGATTTTGGCTGCGAACATGCGGTATTAAGAGAAAAATGGACAGGCGAGATCGTGGCATATACCCGCCTTAAACTTTTTCAGGGCCAAGAAATATCACAAAGTTATAGTGCGAGTGAGTTTGAAATTGTTCCGCAACTTTCACATTTACCCAATGTACTTGAAATAGGTCGTACCTGTGTACATCCACGGTTTCGTTCAGGTAAAGCATTATCGATACTCTGGCTGAATCTGGTGCCCAAGGTACTTTGGTCGATGCGTGCCAAATATTTGATGGGCTGTGTCAGTATTCATTTGCAAGATAATTTGGCGCGCGCTTATCACACACATCAGCAAATTCAGCGTTTAGATTCAAAGCAGACCATCGGTATTGCCTCAAAAAATCATTTTGAGATCCCGCGTCCTGAGTTTAGTTTTCCACAAGATGAGCGTATGCCCAAATTATTTAAAATGTATCTGGACATGCAATCTAAATTATCGCGTCAAGCGTTCTACGATGAAACTTTTAATTGTCTGGATTACTTTGTTTTTTTGGAAGTGAATCAGGTTGCAAAGTCTTTTGTCTTGAGTAAACGTGTCCATAAATAGAATTTATCGTTAATTTTGTATTAGGCTCTATATATTCAGATTTGCAAGCCTTTTGCCACTGATGCACAATACAGCTAAGCCTCTTGCTTTGATTTGACATGCTATGTGCCAACTACTTGGAATGAATTGTGCCACTCCGACCGATATTACCTTTTCTTTTAAAGGTTTTTCGCAACGCGCGGGGATTACCTCTGATCATTCCGATGGTTTCGGGATTGCATTTTTTGAAGATAAAGCTTGCCGTTTATTTGTCGATAATCAATCTGCGGTTGAATCGCCCATTGCAGAACTGGTGCGTAACTATCCAATCAAATCACGTAATGTCATCGCCCATATTCGTAAAGCAACACAAGGCAAGATTACCCTAGAAAACTCGCATCCGTTTATCCGTGAACTGTGGGGCAGACAGTGGATTTTTGCACATAATGGAGATTTACATCATTTTGATCCACCGTTAACAGGGCGTTTTACGCCCATTGGCAATACGGATAGTGAGCGCGCATTTTGCTATTTGCTAGACCAGTTGGTTGAGCATTTTGGTTATACCGAACCGAGTGTGCTACAAGTCTTTGCTGTTCTTGAACAAATTTCACCCAAAGTTGCTGAGTTTGGAACCTTCAATTATTGCTTGTCCAATGGTCAGGCATTGTTTAGCTATGCGACAACCAAGTTACATTGGTTGGTGCGAGAATACCCTTTTAAAGCCGCACGGCTGATTGATCTGGATGTGGAAGTGGATTTCAGTCAAGTCACTACCTCCCATGATCGTGTTGCCGTGATTACGACTGAGCCGCTTACTCAAAATGAACAGTGGACGTCTTATCAAGCTGGAGAAATGATTTTATTTCAGGATGGAAAACCACTAAAACATGCTCAAACACATGTTGAACGTTTAGAGCGTGAACTAAAAAATCCTGAACTTAAACGAATCACTCGTGCAGACCAATATTAGATTTCATTTAAATTTAAGCTTTGATGATTATCTTAAAAAATAATGTAACCATATATTTAAAATAATTTGCTATTTTTGTTTATAAAGACAAATTTTATGTATATTCTGCATTTTTTATTTATTTTTCTTTTTTTGTTAATAATAAACCTAGAAATTGGTTAAAAAATATCTTACTTTTTTGCTTTGTTTTTAGGCTGAAATTTTATGCAAATCAGACAATTAAACCTATTTTTTGATGCTTATTATAATCCCGACCAATTTGCTTTATTTTCATTTAAAAAAATAACAGATATTATATTGATATCTAATAAATGTTTTAGACAGCAGAGGTGTGATATGAGATGGCTTTCTGAATATAATACTGGCATTGAAGTCATTGATGATCAGCATCAACGTATTCTTGAATATATTAATGAGCTTGAAGAAGTCAGAAAAACACATGACAGAGCTCATGTCAAAGATGTGCTATTAAACTTGATTGATTATACTCAATCGCATTTTGCCTTTGAAGAAAGTTTACAGGAAGAGGCAAATTATAAATATCGAGTTCCTCATAAACGTGTGCATGATTTATTTATTAAAAAAATTGAGCACTATCGTGAACGTTTTGAAATGGGGCATGATGTTGAGGAAGAACTTTATGAAGTGCTATCAAAATGGTTGATTAATCATATCCAACATGATGATGCTGATTATGTTGGTGCAGTGAAAGAAAACATGATGGGTATTATTAAGGAAAAAGAACAGAAAAAAGGCAAGGGGTGGTTTGCACGTTTCTTTTCATAAATAAAAGTCACGAATCGGCAAGCTTCAATAAAAGAAAATAACAACAAGACTCAGCGCTGCAAATCATCTAGAAATAGATGGTTTGCATTTTTTATTTGCAAACTTTGATTTTCATACTCGACAAAGGCAAAATATCTCCAGACTTCATATTAGGAATGAATGATGCAGGATTCAGCTTTCGCGCGGTGGTTATCACCACTTATGGCGTTTTGCTTTACTTTTATTATGATTGCAGCATTAGCATCGGCTGTGGGGATTCAGATCGACCGTCAACTGGATTTCTGGTTGCTTTGGTTAGGGACTATGGTAATTTTGGCACTTCCTCTTTGCTATCTGGAAATTGCACTGGCGAAGCGCTCAAAAACAACCGCCTTGAATGCATTATCCAGTTTAACCCGTGATGCGGATGCTTCACAAAAATGGCGAATTGTGGGGTGGCTCGCCGTTGTATTTATTCCATTTTTGGCAGGCGCAATTTTAGCCCATTTGGGAATGTCTGCATCTGTGGCTGTGGGACTTGGTTTTAGTTCGCAGATTCTATTTGTTGGTTTAGCGATTATTGCATTTGCTTTGTCGTTTATTCCACGCCAGATTTTACTGATTCTGATGGTCTTAGGGGTTGTCATTTCATTGATCAGCTCACTATTTTTGGCGCAGCCAACCACTAGCTGGCACTGGACACCCATTGAGTTTAAAGAATGGGGTAGTGCCACAGTTTTGGCATTGGTGGCGACAGGTTTAGGCATGGGGCTGTACTGGCAAAATAGCTTGATTCAGATTCAAAATACATCAGAAGCGAGTAAAACTGCTTTTCCGATCTGGATCGCTCAGTTTGTTGCCGTGATTGCTTTCGGGTTTTACTCAGCACAACAAAATTTTTCTGATACAACACTGGCTATTGCAGGCGTTATTGCAGCCGCTTTGTTATTTCAACTGGCCCGAGAGCAACTACAACAGCGTCAGTTATCAGTGTTGATGCAATGGGTGATCTTGCTGATTGCCATATTGATCTGGCTGATCCCTAATATGCAGTTTGAGTTTAATATCTTGCTTATGCTGTGGGGATTATTGATTTGTCTGATTTATTCAATCTTTGCAGGTTGGATTATGAAAATTAGCCATTTGCGCAAATCGATGAACTTTAGTAATGAGCTTTTTTATAATCTATGGCGGATCGCAATCCGCATTGTTCTACCTTTATCGATTATTCTGGCAATGCTGGCGATCATTGGGCCATTGTTCTCATGAGCCATGCTCAGGTCTGGGTGGCGTATGCGGCGGTCAATCAGCAGTTTTTAATTGCTGTCCCATTTACTCAGGGGATGACTGCAATTCAAGCGATTGAACTCAGTCAGATTAGGCAACAAATTGAGATTGCAGAACCTCTAAAATTGGGTATTTTTGGTGTCAAAATTACGTTGGATACGCCGTTAAAAGCTGGTGACCGTGTGGAGATTTATCGACCTCTGATGATTCATCCTCAAGATATTCGGCGTAATCGTGCTCAGAAAAATCCAGTGGGACGTTTTCAGCGTGGTAATCGTTTTAAACAATCTGACTCATAGAAAGAACCCCTCAAGCGAGGGGTATCTTTTTATTGAAAAATCATTATAGTGGTGGGGCTGTTAGGATGGCTTCCTTAGAAGCTGGTAAACCAGGCTGTGTTTCTGGAATAGTATCCAAGCCTTCGATACTTTTGACGATCCCTGATTCGTCAAAGTAAATTTTTAAATGCTGACCATGTGCAGCAGGAATTTTTGCTTTTTTAGCATAAGTACCTGGAATATAGTTGTAGATATAGTCCCAGCGTAATGGATTTAGAGGATCTGTAACGGTTGGACTACCGAGCAAAAAGCGAACTTGTTGAAAATTCATACCCACTTGAACTTTTGATGCTTGGGCTTTAGTTAATGGAGTTCCCTGAGGGATGTCAACTTTGTAGACACCTAAAGTTGAACAACCAGCAAGCAGTGAAGTGACGAATAACGCCAACATAAGTTTTTGCATTTTGCTACACTATCCCAATAAATTATGATGCATTTGACTTAGGGATAGATCATACTGCATCTAACTACGATTGCCTATTCCAACTTTAAATTTGTTGAGAGACCTTTTTTTATGCCGATTTCCAATCAAGATTTACGTAAAGCTGGACTCAAAGTCACCCTGCCACGAATTAAGATTTTGGAATTATTAGAAAATTCAAAACAGCACCATTTGAGCGCAGAAGATATTTATAAGACTTTGCTTGAGCAAGGTGAAGATGTCGGTTTAGCTACAGTTTACCGTGTATTAACACAATTTGAAGCCGCAGGTATTATTCAGCGCCATCATTTTGAAAACAATCATTCTGTTTTTGAGATTATGCAAGAAGATCACCATGATCATCTAGTATGTTTAAATTGCGGTAAAGTCGTTGAATTTACAAATGAAATCATTGAACATGAGCAACATACCGTTGCTGAAAAGCATGGTTTTACCTTAACAGGCCATTCTTTAAATTTATATGGTTATTGTGATGCACCTGAATGTCAGGAAGCCTATCGTAAAAAGCAATAAAATCACATAAATACAACAAATTAAAAAAGGAAGCTTGCGCTTCCTTTTTTATTTCAGCGTGAGCTCAATCGCTTTACTGACCATCGAAAGTAATATTACGGCTGGCATTTAAGAGTTGTTCTGCACCTTCCTCTGAAAGTTTGATGCTGAGGCGTAGATCGTTTGGTGAGTCAGCATGTTTTAAGGCATCTTTATAGGTAATTTGACCTGCTTTATATAAATCAAATAAAGCCTGATCAAAGGTTTGCATGCCGAGTTCACGTGAACGTTTCATTAAATCTTTGATTTCATGAATTTCACCTTTACGAATATAGTCAGCAAGTAATGGTGTATTGATCAGAATTTCAATCGCAGCACGACGTGAATTGCCATCTGGTGTTGGGATCAATTGCTGTGCCACCATCGCTTTTAGATTGAGCGAGAGATCCATATAGAGCTGATTATGGCGATCACTTTCAAAGAAATGAATAATACGATCCAACGCTTGGTTGGCGTTGTTGGCGTGTAATGTCGCTAAGACTAGATGTCCTGTTTCAGCAAAGGCAATGGCATAGTCCATGACCTCACGTGAACGAATCTCACCAATCAAGATCACATCAGGGGCTTGTCGTAGTGTGTTTTTCAGGGCCACATCGAAAGAGTCTGTATCAATACCGACCTCACGTTGGGTCACAATACAACCTGCGTGTTCATGAATGAACTCGATTGGATCTTCAACCGTGATGATATGACCTTTGGAGTTCTGATTTCGATAACCAATCATGGATGCCAATGAAGTGGATTTACCCGTACCGGTTGCCCCAACAAAGATAATAATGCCACGTTTGGTCATGGCCAGATCTTTAAGAATGGGCGGTAAGCGTAATTCATCCATTGTAGGAATAATCGTTTCGATACGACGTAATACCATGCCTGGCATATCACGCTGCTGAAATGCACTGACACGAAAACGTGCGGTTTTTTCCCGATTTACAATCGCAAAGTTACACTCTCTGCTCTCGTCAAATTCCTTGCGTTGCTTATCAGACATAATGGACTGAATCAGTTGTCCAACGACCTCAGCATTCAGCTTAGTCTTAGACACTGGGACAATCTGACCATTAATTTTCATCGAAGGTTCCACACCTGCGGTGACAAACAGGTCTGATGCTTGTTGTTCAATCATCAGATTGAGAAGATCATTAAAATCCATGTCTTATCATCCTTTATTTTTATGGTTTATAGGAAGGATTCTGGCGATTTGGCAGCTGTTCGCGCAGTTTGTGGACTGATCACGCCTTTTGAAACCAATGTTTTGAGGCTTTGATCTAGCGTGGTCATGCCATAGTTAGCACCTGTCTGAATAGCAGAGTACATTTGCGCGACTTTATTTTCACGGATTAAGTTACGGATCGCAGGTATCCCGATCATGATCTCATGCGCTGCGACACGGCCACCGCCATTTTTCTTCAATAATGTTTGAGAAATAACGGCTTGTAAAGATTCAGATAACATGGCGCGAACCATATCTTTTTCTTCAGCAGGGAATACGTCAATTACACGGTCAATGGTTTTTGCAGCAGATGTGGTATGCAATGTACCAAATACCAAGTGACCTGTTTCTGCGGCGGTCAAAGCCAAACGAATGGTTTCAAGGTCACGCATCTCACCGACAAGGATGATATCAGGGTCTTCACGTAGTGCTGAACGTAGTGCTTCATTAAAGCCATGAGTATCACGATGTACTTCACGTTGGTTAATCAGGCACTTTTTGGATTGATGTACAAATTCGATCGGATCTTCTACGGTTAAAATATGGTCATAGCGATTGTCATTGATATAATCTAGCATGGCGGCAAGCGTGGTTGATTTACCCGAACCCGTTGGCCCTGTAACCAGTACAATACCACGTGGATAATCACAGATATCCTTAAAGATTTGTCCTAAACCCAAATCATCCATGGTGAGTACTTTAGACGGAATCGTACGGAACACTGCACCTGCACCACGATTTTGGTTAAAGGCATTGATACGAAAACGCGCAATGTTTGGAACTTCAAAGGAAAAGTCAGTTTCTAGCTGTTCTTCAAAGTCACGACGTTGTTTGTCATTCATAATGTCATAAACAAGACGGTGAACTTCTTTGTGTTCCAGTGCTGGTAAATTAATACGACGAACCTCACCATCGACACGAATCATCGGTGGCATTCCTGCTGAAAGATGTAAATCTGATGCACCGTTTTTAACCGAAAAGGCGAGTAATTCTGTGATATCCATGATTTCCCCTAATATAATGAGTAAGTATCGTTATTTTGTAGAATAATAAGCGTTTCCGAATCGCTTACCAACACTTCAAAGTAAGGTTAAGCAAAAAAAATAACTGAAATGAGAACCCTGTCAATGAATCAGTTTCAACAAGCACGAAATCAGGTCCTGAATCAAATCAAAAATGCCTGTGATTGTGCTCGGCGTGACCCTGCTACGGTACGTTTATTGGCGGTATCTAAAACTCATCCAAGTCAGTCGTTGCGTGAAATGTATCAGTTAGGCCAGCAGTGTTTCGGAGAAAATTATTTACAGGAAGCGCTGGATAAAATTGAAGAATTAAAAGATCTCGATATTGAATGGCATTTTATTGGACATGTACAGCGTAATAAAACTAAGCAACTGGCGGAAAAGTTTGATTGGGTACATGGCGTAGATCGTTTAATCATTGCTGAGCGTTTATCCAGCCAGCGTTTAGATACGCAGCCACCATTAAATTTATGCATTCAAGTCAATATTGATGCGCAAGACTCAAAAGATGGTTGCCAACCAGATGAAGTGTCTGAACTGGTCGCACAAATTAGTCAATTGCCTCATATTCGTCTACGCGGAATTATGGTGATTCCTGCGCCAGATCATTCTCAGGCTTTCATCGATGCCAAAGAATTATTTGAACAGGTAAAGCCTCAACATGCGCAGCCACAGGACTGGGATACTTTAAGTATGGGAATGTCTGGTGATCTGGATGCTGCAATTGCAGCAGGAGCGACCATCGTCCGTATTGGTACGGCTCTTTTTGGAGCACGGGATTATTCAAAATAAAATTTAAAAATGAAGTAAGACAACTTTTAAAGGAATAAATTCATTTATTCGGATGATAAGCGTGGTGTTTGTTTAATTCGATTGAGCTTTTTAATCTAGTTTTAATGGCTCGAACGTATATAAGCATCACGGGCTTTTACGAGAATATAAATGAACCTTTTCCATGTATTTATTTTGGCAGTGATTCAGGGCTTAGCTGAACTTTTGCCTGTTTCCAGTTCTGCACATGTGATTTTGGCAGAAAAAATCATGGGTTTTGACCCTTCTGCACCACAGATGACTTTTTTATTGGTGATGCTACATACAGGAACAATGTTTGCCGTAATCGTGTATTTTTGGCGGTCATGGAAAAAAACTTATTTCTCAAACCGGGATGATTTCAAACAGCGTTTCTTCTATGTTTTAATCGCAACCGCAATTACGGGTGTGTTAGGGCTGTTATTGCAAGCTTTAATTAAACATGTATTTTTTGGCGGAGCCAGTAATTTTGAGATTGAACATTTATTTAGTAACTCCAAATTGATGGCAGCAGCTTTAGCTGCGGCAGGGGTTTTAATTATTCTATCTTCACGTTTTGATCGTGGACAACAAGGTGATATCGGTTTATCCAGTGCTATTGTGATTGGGGCAGTGCAAGCTTTATGTTTACCTTTTAGAGGTTTTTCTCGCTCAGGTGCAACGATTTCCACAGCGTTATTTTTAGGCATATCTCGTCAAAAAGCCGAAGAGTTTAGTTTTGCCTTGGCTGTGGTATTAACGCCTGCTGTGATCGCAAAAGAATTATTGCGTTTGGTTCATGCGCAACAGGCAACTGTGGGAGCTTCCCATTTGGCATTAGGAAGTTTGTTATTACCAAGCTTGTTTGGCATGGTCTTTAGCTTTCTAACAGGTTTACTGGCGCTTAAATGGCTCTCTGCATGGCTAGAGCATGGTCGCTGGTATTTATTTGGGATTTATTGTCTGGTGTTTTCAGGTGTGGTTTTAAGCTCGGCTTAAATATTGGAGATCAATACAAGATGAGGGGAATATTTTTCCCTCACTTGAAAAATTAAAAAAACCTTAGACAACTAACCGATATATCATGAACGTAATTCAGATTATGCTCCAACACGCTCAATCAAGGGACTCATAGAAATGAGTTCAATTTCTCCATAAACCGTTGCAAATGGAACATCTTTGGCATCGAGTCCAGTACCTATGCGAACAAACTGATCAATCGGCCCCATACGTGTGGCATCAAAAAGCACCCACTGATTTTCAAGATAAACCTCAAAAATTGCATGGAAATCAGGCTGAGCTTCATAAAAAGGCATATAACCAAATACAAATCGTGCAGGAATATTCAGCGCACGGCAAATCGCAATGCCTAGATGAGCAAAATCACGACATACCCCAGCGCGATTAACTAAAATATCACGTGCTGTGGTCGTGCTGTCTGATGAACCTGATTGGTATAGAATATTATTATAAATCCAATCACAAATTGCTTGTACACGTGTATAGCCTTTTGGCAAATCAGCAAAAGTATTGTTTACCATTATACCGATCAAATCGGACTCACAAAAACGGCTTGGCGCAAGATAAAATAATGTATCCGAAGGTAAATCTTGAATTTCACATTCTTTTAAAGTCGTGTCACGTTCAGGAATATAAGTTTGAACTTCTGCATTATATTGAACCATTAAATCGCCTTGTGGCGCGTACACACGAATAAGTCGATTTAAAGCATTATCACGATGATATTGTTCAAAGGTCAAATCGGGCTTTAGCTGAAATGATTCATCGACGATCGTCTGCCAGGGATGTTCTGCGATCTGCAATTGAAAAATAAATTGGGTTGCATTTATGACGCGATAATGAAGCTGACAGTTTATTGATAATGTATGCATTTTTTAGCCCAAATTAAATTTTTTATCTCCGCCTAAAAACAAATATTTTCTTGCTTTGATCATTTTTGTTTTTAATCAGAATCATTTTTAAGTTACCAAATTCTTTCTCTTTCACAATGAATGATTCACAAGCAAATAGTAGGGGATATGTAAAGTTTGGACGATGCTTAGCCAATGAAAAGATCATCCCACCACTTCAATTCGACTCGAACCAGAACCGATTGGCTGAACCTGTATTTGTACAGGAATGCGTTCATGCATTTCTTGAATATGCGAGATTAAAACCACTTTACGCCCCTGACTTTGTAATTGATCAAGCGCATTCATGACCATATGCAAAGAAGATGCATCCAGTGTGCCAAAGCCTTCATCAATAAATAAAGATTCGATTTTCATTGAACCAGAAGCCATATTGGCAATCGCCAAAGAAATTGCAAGTGCAGTCAGAAATGATTCACCGCCAGAGAGCGACGCGACGGAACGGATTTCACCATCCATATCATGATCGATAATGGCAAGACTGAGTGAGTTCTCCAGACGTTTTAAGGTATAGCGCTGTGACAGCATGGCGAGTTGTTGATTGGCATATTCCAGTAAAATATCCAGATTATATTGCTGTGCCAAATCACGAAATTCTTTACCTTTGGCATCGCCAATTAGACTAGAAATCTTACTCCAGCGATGTTCTTGTTGTTGGATCAGTTGAATCTGATCGGCATATTGTTGCTGCTTGGCTAGATTCTGCTGATGTAACTCTAATTTAACTTTATATTGATCACGTTGCTCACCGGTGCTTTGTAACTGACTCAGAGTATCCTGAAGCTGTGTTTTAAGCTGTTCGAGAGCTATTTCGGGTTGCGATTGCAGATGTTCTGCAAGTTGTTCCTGTATCGTTTTCAGTGCTGAATGTGCTTCATTGAGTTGACGTTCAGCCTGCTGCAAGACCATACGAAGTTGCTGTTCTTCCGAGGTTGAAATGGCTAGCAATTCTGCAAATTGTTGTTGTTTAAATGCGGTATGAAGATTTAACCATTGTTCAATTTGACCCTGACATTGCATTAAATCTTTTTGATTTTGCTCCAAATGTGCATTGAGGCGATCTAATTCACTTTTTTGCTGATCAAAAGTCAGTCGTAATTGCTCAAAGCCCTGTTTGAGTTGTTGATAATTTTTTTGTAAATCGTGACGTTGCTGCTCATGTTGTGTGAGCCATTCATTGGCTTTTACAGCGGTCTTACCTGTCATCTGTTCAACGAGATGAGTCGCATTTTCACTATTTTGTAGACCTTGTTGTCTTACATGTTCTAGTTGCTGCTTTAGCTCAGCCAACTGTTTGTTGTTATACCCAATCTCAGCAATCAATTGTTTAAGTTGTTGCTGTAGTTGATCAGACTGTTGTTGCAATTCTTCACTTGTTTTAAGCTGTTGGACACGCTCCTGCAAGCGATGCAGGATTTTTTCGGCAAGCGTTAAGCTATGCTTTAACCAGTGTTGCTGCTCCTGATCGGTTAAACATTGCACAATATGCTGAACTTGTTGTTGTAATTGTTGAATGGTTTGGAGTTGATATTGGGTATTCTGGATTCTCTGTTGCAAGGTCTGCTGTTGTTTTTGTGCCTGTTTTAATTGCTGAAGGTCTTGTTCAATCTTTTGTTTGTTGATTAAATTTTTTTCAATAACCAATTGCAATTGGGCTGTTAATTCACGAGGCGCTTCCGTTAAATTTAAAGATATATCGAGTTGTTGATTTGCTTGCACTAATACGTGTTGTTGTTCGTTAAATTTTTCCTGATTACGAACACAACTACTATTTAATTCCTTAAACCGTGCCTGTATTTGGTTGAGTTGTTGCTGAGTGGTTTGCCATTCATTGAAATGCTGTTGTTCATTTTGGCTAGCTTGTTGTTCTTGTTGTTGATGTAATTCATATAAGGCTTTAGAGACCAAACTTTCATCATCACGATAAGGATGCTCAATGCTTCCACAGACAATACAAGCTTCGCCTTGTTTTAATGCTGCACGCAAATGTTCGATATTTTCGCTATGCAATAAACGTTGCTGTTGTAACATCTGTTGCAGTTGTTCACGTTCAGTTTTCGCATGTTGATAACGTTGTTGTGTCGCTTCAGTGTGTGTTTCAAGCTTTTTCTGGGTTTGACTGGTGTTTTCTAATTCTGCTTGAAGCTGAACAAGTTCTTGTTTGAGCTGAATAAATAATTGGAGTTTATGTTGAACACTTTCAAGTTGATTCAATCGTTCTAACTGCTGGTCTTTGAGTAATTGCTGCTGTTGCAGTTGATCTTCAATTTGCTGAACATCGCCAAAGCGTTCAATTAAATCCTTAACGGTCTTTTCATCAAGCTGCAATTGTTGCTGAGCTGCTGCAATATCGCCAATGCTATGTTCAATTTTTTGATAATGTTGAATAAATTGACTAAGTTGCTGAATATGAGTCTTTAAACCTTGATCAAGCGGCATAAACTGTTTGCTTTGATCCAATTGAAGCGCCGTTTGGTGCAGTCGATCATTAAGCTGTTGCTGTTGTTGTTCAAATTGCTGTTGTTTACTAAATAAAGGCTGTTGCGTATGTTTAAGTTGCTTTAAACGACTTTGGATTTCTTTATATTTTTCTGCAATCGAGTCGCGTTCCAACACATATTTACGCACCTGATTTAATTCAGTTTGGTACTTTTGCTCAAAACTTTGAAACTGTTGCAGTGCATTTTCAGCCTGATGATAGCGCGCTTGTTCCTGTTCATATTGCACAGTCAAGTTTGAAAAATGTTGTTGCTGCTTTGAAATTTGTGGCTCAAGTTGCTGCTGATGTTTGAGTAACTGCTGTTGTTGAAACACATGTGGTCGTATTTCAGAAAAAATGCTCAACTGTTTTAAACGCTGACGGTCTGCTTCTAAATCCTGATTTACTTTGATGTGTTGATCATAGTGTTGTTGTTTGAGCGTGACGTCATGTTCAAGTTTTTGTCGGCGTTCAAACCATTGTTGCACTTGTTCCAGTTTTGCTTTTTCTGTTTCAAGTTTCTGCTGCTGCTGTTTCGCGCTGTCAAACTGAGTGCATAGTTCAGCGCATTCTTCATCGGAAAGTAATTCAATATGACCTAAAACATTTTCCAGTTGTTTGCGCTGTTGAGTAATTTCTTTGGTTTTTTCAAATGCGAGCTGACCAATCTTGGCAAAAATACTGGAATTAGTCAGATATTCGAGCAGTTCACCGCGTTCATTATCGCGTGCCTTTAAGAAAGCCGTCACTTCAGATTGTGCCAAAAGTACTGCACGAGTGAATTGTTCAAAACTAAGTTGGGTAATTTGTTGGATATGAACTTCAACCGCTTTAGTTTTGTCTGCAATCACGACGCCATCGGTGAGACATTTTAAGGTGCGTTGTACACTTTGTAATTTACCCGTGGCATTTTCGCGGGCGCGTTTAATCTCCCAACGGGCTAAATAATGCTTTTGATCCTGTGCGACAAAACAGAGTTCAGCAAAGCCATGTGCTGTCCCACGTCGTAGTACCGTAAGCGGGGAGTTGGTTAAAAGTTCTGAACCATCCACATCTAAAAGCTTGCCATCACTGTCTTTGAGCCGAGGAATTTTATTAAACAAAGCCAAACACATTGCATCTAAAATCGTGGATTTGCCTGCACCTGTTTTACCAACAATGGCAATCAAACCCGCATTGGCAAGTGGCTCACTTTCAAAATCAATAAAATGTTCGCCTGCCAATGATGCTAGATTTTTGAGTCGGATGGATAAAATTTTCACGTGAATCCTTTAACTCTTGTGTTGATCTTCAAGTTGCTGCTGGGCTTGAGCGACTAAACTCATAAAGTCTTTTTTAACTTCATCATCTGCGTGATATCCCTTTTTTTCCCAAATTTGTTGAAATAATTTTTCAGGTGTTGGCGGTTCAAGATGAATCTGTTGTTGCTGCTCGGCACTATTTTCGGTGGATAAATATTGGCGCGAAATCCGAACCAGACGATAGCGATCTGGCGGAAGGGCATTCTCAAACTGTTGTCTTAAATTTGGCTGAGGTGGCGTGAGGGTATGATATTCAATATCGATATATTCACGTTGGTCAATGCTTTCAATGACTTCACTGGGTAGTGATTTTAACTGTTGCATGACTTCAGTCAGTTCACCACGAATTTTATGCAATTGAACGCTACGCGGAATTTCCAAAGCCTCAAACTGAAAATATGGATCATCTTTTTGCTCTGGATGGATAGTAACTTCAACCACTTGATGTTTATAATTAATTTCACTAAAGGAAAGCGGAATAGGTGAGCCACTATAACGAATATGTGTTTGTCCAACTTTTTGCGGTTTGTGTAAATGTCCCAGCGCCACATAATCAATGCCATCTTCAAACAAAGTGGTAGATAACGCTTCTTCATTGCCAATGATAATCGGGCGTTCTGAATCCGAAGTTTCACCACCTTGCATATGGGCATGTGACATCAAAATAATCGCTTGATCGTGCGTTTTACGTCGTTTGGCTTCAGCAATCAGTTGCTCGTGCAAATAGGCAATGGCATTTTGGCTGTTGGTTGTTTGATCATTGAAACCCGTAATTTCAGCAGAACGTAAAAAGGGTAAGGCGATACACCATGCTACGATCTGCTTTTGCTCATCGTAAATGGGCAAAATTAAACGATCCAAATTTAAAGTTTTGTCTTCATTCCAACGAATTACACCCACGGTTTTGGCATTATATTTTTCTAAAAGTGGCTCGACTTGCTCAATCCGATAGCCTGAATCATGATTGCCTGCAATCATTAAAGTTTGCATATGCGGTGCAAGTTGATGTGCATCGGCAAGAAATTGATAAAGTTGTTTTTGTGCCTGCGAACTAGGATTGATCACATCGAAAATATCACCAGCAATCAGTAAGGCATGTGGTTGTTTTTGTTTGATTTGCTCAAGTAACCATGTCAGAAATTGTTCATGCTCGTAATGGCGGGAATGGTTATAAAAAAATTGTCCCAAATGCCAGTCGGAAGTATGAAAAAAGCGCACGGTCATCAGTGATGATATTCCTATTTTTGATTAGAGGATAAGGTAACATAAATCGAACTGCAATTCAGAACGCATCAAAAATCAATCGCATCATGATATTTTTAGACTAAGTTTGATGAAAGAGTGAAAAAAGACAATTCATCCATAATGATGTCAAATTCGATAGTTTAGCTTTCATTCACTTGATTTAAAGCTTGATGTAATTGATCCAAAAAATATTGTTGTTTCGGATTATTTTTAAAATATCTTTGATAATTAACACTGCAACTTTCAATATCTGCAATATTTTCTTTATTAAATGACCAATCATCTGTATTTTTTACAGTAATTCCTAAGCTATCGTTACATGACTGCCAAAGTTGATTAAATCTATTTTTTTGCCTGTTAGGCAATCGTTTAAAATCGGCATAAACGGTATAGCCATGCATTTCAGAGTTAAAAAACTTATTGATTGAGGTAATAGGAACACCTCCCCAAAGTATGGTTTGGTCATGTGGGAATTCAATCGCAGTCAGCTTTGTCTCAGACATTAGCCGATCTTGTTTTCCCTGTTTAAAAGGTTGTTCCTGATAAACTAACTTTGTCCCTATTGGAACAGCAATGTTTTTTACAATTTGGGCTTGAGTTGTAATAAAAAAGGGATAGTTTGGAGATGAGTTACCACCCGTAGGATTCATATTTCCTACGCAAGCGGTGAGTAAAGGTAAAAATACAACTGATAAAAATTTAATTTTTATAGACACTTAAAGATCCTTTTAATCATCACTATATTGAGTTTGGTTGTTATAAAATAGAGCTCAATAATTGGGATAGGGTAAGCATAAAACAAAAGCTTAAAAAATAAAGACCGACGATTCGAGTGATGATAAATCGTCGGTCAAAAACTTTAAAATATGTCTGGCTGCTAACAAAACATACTCTAAAGGAGATGTCATAATGAAAGGTCACCGAAAATTTGCGGATGCCGTGCAAATACTATTCGGTTGCTGCTGACCTTGTACTCTATATAACGAAGCTCCAACCAAAAAGGTTGACAACAAAATGCAAAAAACTTGAAAAAAACTTAAAATAATTTTTTAAATGTTTAATTTGTGATGAAAATGACCAACTTACGCCGTTACTACTTATGGTTTTTTCTTATATGTTTCATAATGACGCTGATCATGGGCGTGATTGCGGCGCTATTACCTCAAGGTGTCGGTGGAATTGTAACGGCTGTGCCTTATTTGGTGGCGGTTATCGCCGTACTTTTTCGATTTTTAAAACAGGAAAAACGCGCACCAAGCCAACAGGAGCGTAAAAAACTAACTTTGGGGTTTTCCCTTATTTTCTGGGGCTATAATTTATTGGGTGTCTTAGTGGGGCTAACTATATTTTCGATACGTGATCCAGAAGTTTTTCAAAATTTTTTACTTTATTTACAACAACCGCAATTTATCAGCATCATTTTAATCATGTTTTTGGTGCTGGCGATTCCTTTGTATCTGATTACCTATTGGTTTTATGGCAAACAAGCCCAGCGTATGGCAGCCAAAATGTTTGAATCTAAATAAATCTTGAAGCTTGCCTTTTTGTCGTTTAGCCCATGACCAACTGTTCTGTCTTTAGGCGTTCAGGAGAATATGGTGCTGGGTCGGTTAATGTGGGTTGCTTCAGCATTAACTGAGCTAACAACTGTGCAGAAGCAGGCCCCATACATAAACCATTACGGAAATGACCAACATTCATCCATAGATTGTCTAGATCAGGAACAGCACCAATATAGGGAACACCTGTTGGAGAACTTGGTCGTAGTCCCGCCCATTGTTTGACGATGGGAAATTGAGCCAGTTCAGGCACCATTTCCAGACAGGCATCGATAATATTCTGTTGAGTTTTAGCATCGGGCGTCGTGTCAAAACCACAATTCGCCATACTAGAACCGCAAACAATATGACCATCCTGACGTGGAATCAGATACATGACCTTATTCATACACATGGTGGGAAGCCATTGAGCTGGAGTTTTAAACAGCACCATTTGCCCTTGTACGGGCTGTACAGGAATTTTTAGCTCAAGCTGTTGTTGCCAATGTTGACTCCATGCCCCTGTTGCAATAACAAATTGATCCGCTTGTATTTTGTTGCCATGCTGATCTATCGCAGACAGCACTTGTTGGTTTTGAATCTGAAATTTGAAGATTTGAGTCTGTTCAAAAAACTGCACCAGAGGATGTTGCTTTAAATAGCAGATGATAGACTGTAAAAGTCGTGGATTACGCACGTTGGATAATTGCGAAAAATAAATCGCGTGTTGAAATTTTGGATTAATCCACGGATTCACTTGTTCTAACGCGTCATATTCTAGATAGTCAGCCTGTTGCATGGGGTCTTGATAATGCGCTGCATAATTCAGACCAATATCAAAATCATCTTCATCAAAAATCAGCATACCTGTGTCATGGATTTCAAAATCAATACCTGTCATCGGTAGTAATTTTTCATTCCATGTTTGATACATGCTTTTGCCATATTGCGCCAGTGTATTAACGGCTTGAGGATAACGCCACGGATACATCGGCGAGAGGATGCCACCACCCGCCCATGAAGCTGCCTGACCTGATTGTTGCTGATCAAAAATAGAAATCTGACAACCTTGTTCAACCAGTTCCAGTGCGGTGAGTAACCCACTAATTCCTGCACCAATAATGGCAATATGCATGATAACGTTAAACCATTTTAAAAATTCCCCTCTTTATCAAAGAGGGGTTAGGGGAGATTTTATTTCATCTCTTTCAATTTAAGTGCTGCTTCTTCGGCAAAATATGTCCAGATTCCATCTGCACCTGCACGACGACAACACAGTAAAGATTCTAAAATTACGCTATCAGATAACCAGCCATTTTGAATGGCACCTGCCAACATGGCATATTCGCCACTGACCTGATACAAAAAGGTTGGGACGCCAAAGGTATCTTTTACTTCACGAACAATATCCAGATACGGCATACCCGGTTTGACAATCACCATATCTGCGCCTTCTTGCAAATCCAGTGCAATTTCATGCAAAGCTTCTGCACGGTTACCAATATCCATCTGGTAGTTGTATTTATTGCCGCCTTTTAAATTGCTGGCAGAACCGACCGCATCACGAAAAGGCCCGTAAAAACTAGAGGCATATTTGGCTGAATAAGCCATGATGTTGGTATAAATAAAGCCATTTTGTTCAAAGGCCTGACGAATCGCAGCAATGCGACCATCCATCATGTCACTTGGCGCCACGACGTCTGCGCCCGCAGCCGCATGACTCAAAGCTTGTTTGACGAGACATTCTACGGTTTCATCATTGAGTACATAACCCGTGTCATCGATAATGCCATCCTGACCATGTGTGGTATATGGATCTAAAGCACCATCGGTGATAAGCACCATTTCAGGTAATTCTTTTTTGAGTAATCGACATGTTTCCTGTACCAGACCGTCTTCGCGCCATGCTGCTTCGGCGGTCAAACTTTTGTCCTCTTGTGGTGTGACAGGAAATAAGGCAAGCTTGGATACGCCTAATTCTAAAAGGCGTTCTGCTTTTTTGACGAGTAAATCTGCCGATAAACGCTGAATATTTGGCATACTCGGAATATCTTGACGTTGATTTTGTCCTGGAAGTACAAATACTGGATAAATGAGATGATGCGGCGTCAGTTGAGTTTCGCTGACCATCGCCCGCAGTTGATCATTTTTACGGATTCGACGCATGCGAGTCGCTGGAAATGCAGGACGATTGAACGTATAAGTCATAACAATCTCAAGCCTCAGTATTAACTTGTGGCGTATTGTAGACCCATAATAGGGCATTTGTACAAGCAGAATTGGCTTTAATTTAGATTTGTGAAGATTAGGGAACGTATGACTGAAGCGAAAAAAACATGGACTGGACATATTCAATTAGGCTCAAAAATCGATATTAGCGTGATTCTGAATCAGTTATGTCAGGCATTTAATAGTTCTCCTTTTTTTAAACATAATGCGATGACCATGCGCGTTGTAAATGATGAGATAGAAGCGCATATCGAAATGTTGCCAAATTTAATCGGGAATGTTGCTTTTCAAATTTTACATGGCGGTGTTGCTGCGACAATGTTGGATAGCATCGGCGGAATTGTGACGATGGGAGAGTTGTATAAACAAACTGAAGCTGAACATATGGCGGAAACCATCAAGAAAGTTTCACGCTTGGCAACGGTTGATATGCGGGTGGATTATCTAGCCCCTGGACGTGGAGAATACTTTATTGCTAAAGCTGAAGTCCTGCGATTGGGGCGTAAAGGTTGTACCATGCGAATGACGATGAAAAATAATGAAGACAAAATAATTGCAGTTGGAACAGCATCTTATGCCTATTAAGTAAGTTGATCGATTAGGACAGAGGAGCATCTTTAGAGATGCTTTTTTTATGCGATTTCTTTTGGAAATGCAGTAAAACTCAGCTTAAGCAAAAATGAACTGGTAAGTTATGTTTTTATGATCAGCCTATGATTTTTTTGGTTATTCTTGCTTCATTTGAAAATTAACATTGTCAAAACTATTCTCATTTAAGATTAAGTTCAGATTCAGAACTTAGACTGGTCGATCGAACTGGAAAATTGTGAAATTTCAACCTACAGAATTAGGAATATCCGATGACAAATGCTCAAGATGATGTGCAGGCAACAGAGCAGACAGCATCAACTTCTGATGACGCAATGAAGTCTAAACGCAAAAAACTACTCGGTTATTTTGCCTTGATTGTGATTATTGCCGCCATTTTATATGCGATTTGGGCTGTATTTTTTAATCATTCGATCAGCACCGACAATGCCTATGTGGGGGCTGAAAATGCTCAAATCACCTCTATGGTGAGCGGTCAGGTTGCCAAAGTCTTGGTCACTGACACAGCACAAGTCAAACAAGGTGATATTCTGGTTGAAATTGACAATCGAGATGCAACGATTGCTTTGGCGCAGGCAAAGGCTGAATTGGCAAAAGCAAAACGTCAATATCAACAAAGTTCAGCCAATAGTAGTTCATTAAGTTCACAAGTTATCGTGCGTGACGATGAAATCAATAGTGCCAAAGCACAGGTTGCCAAAGCACAGACGGATGTAGACAAAGCCAAACAGGATTATGATCGCCGTGCATCACTGGCAGCGACAGGCGCGATTTCCAAAGAAGAACTGACTTCTGCACAAAGCGCATTGCATACAGCACAAGCCAATTTAAATGTGGCTCAGGCTGGACTATCTCAGGCTGAATCTAATCGTAAAGCGGCCATGAGTAACTTGGCTGCCAATGATGCCTTAATTAAAGGTACCGATGAAGACACGCTTCCAGATGTATTGGTCGCTCAGGCGAAAGTTGAACAAGCACAGCTTGATCTGGATCGTACCGTGATTCGCGCGCCAGTTGATGGTGTAGTCGCACGTCGTAATATTCAGGTTGGTCAGCGTGTCGCTCCCGGTACAGTGATGATGAGTGTTGTTCCGATTTCTCAACTGTATGTCGATGCTAACTTTAAAGAAAGTCAGTTGGCTAAAGTCCGTGTGGGACAAACAGCAACCCTGACTTCAGATTTGTATGGTGATGATGTTGAATATCATGGCAAGGTGATCGGCTTCTCTGGCGGAACGGGCGCTGCTTTTGCCTTAATCCCTGCACAAAATGCGACAGGTAACTGGATTAAAGTGGTTCAGCGTTTACCTGTACGGATTGCACTTGATCCTAAAGAGTTGGCAGATCATCCATTACGAGTGGGTCTGTCAATGGAAGCCAAAGTCGATCTTTCTTCGAAGAAGTAATCTATGAGTGCTCAAAATCAGGCGGCATCACGGACACCTTTTGCCGAGTTAAGTGGTGGTCGCTTGCTGCTTGCAGCATTTGTCATCGCGTTATCTAATTTTATGGTGGTACTCGATACCACTATTGCCAATGTTTCTGTACCGCATATTACAGGAAATCTGGCAGTTTCTTCTTCGCAAGGCACATGGGTGGTGACCTCCTATGCAGTTGCCGAAGCGATTTGTGTTCCATTGACAGGCTGGCTGGCAAGCCGTTTTGGTACAGTTCGTGTCTTTGTGATGGGGCTGATTGGTTTTACTGTATTCTCATTTTTATGTGGACTCTCGACCAGCCTTGAAATGTTGGTGTTGTGTCGGATCGGGCAGGGTTTGTCTGGTGGGCCATTGATGCCGCTCAGTCAAACTTTGCTGATGCGTATTTTCCCACAGGAAAAACATTCTCAAGCGATGGGACTTTGGGCAATGACCACCGTATTAGGTCCGATTCTAGGTCCGATTTTAGGTGGTTTAATCAGTGATAATTTGTCTTGGCACTGGATTTTCTTTATCAATATTCCTGTTGGGATTATTTGTGTGATGGCAGCCATCCGACTGCTATCTGTGGCAGAAACAGATACCGTTCGCTTAAGAATCGATAGTGTTGGCTTATTTCTATTAGTACTGTGGATTGGTGCATTACAGCTCATGCTAGATTTGGGGCATGAACGTGACTGGTTTAATAATACCAGTATTGTCATGCTTGCGTTGACGGCCATTATTGGTTTCATTGTTTTTCTGATCTGGGAAATGACCGATAAACAGCCTGTGGTCAATCTCTGGATCTTTCGGCATCGAGGTTTTACGGTGTCGGTTCTGGCGCTGTCCTTTGGTTTTGGCGCGTTTTTTGGCAGTATTGTCCTGATTCCCCAATGGTTGCAAATGAACCTCGGTTATACCGCAACTTGGGCAGGCTATTTGACGGCAACCATGGGTTTTGGTAGCTTAACCATGTCGCCTATAGTTGCTAAATTAGCAACAAAACATGATCCACGCGCTTTGGCCAGTTTTGGTCTGTTACTGCTGGGTGTTGTGACCTTTATGCGAGCCTTCTGGATTACCGATTCAGACTTTATGACTTTGGCTTGGCCGCAGATATTGCAAGGCTTTGCTGTGCCATTTTTCTTTATTCCTCTGTCCAATATTGCACTTGCTTCGGTTCTCCCACAAGAAATCGCATCCGCTGCGGGATTGATGAACTTCCTAAGAACTATGGCAGGGGCAATTGGCGCGTCTATTGCGGTCACCATTTGGGATGACCATGCCAAAGTTGCCCGTAGTGAAATGGTCTCGAGCTTACATGTTGAAGAAACCCAAAACACGCTGATTCAGAGTGGTTTTAGTCCAGACAGTACATTGGGCATTATTTCTAGTCTAGTGGATAAAGAAGCGATTACCATGTCGGCAAATCATGTGTTTTTGTTATTTGCTATGGCTTTCATTTTTGCAGGATTCATCATCTGGTTAAGTCCAAAACCACAGCGCAGTTTACAAGGGCCTGCACCTCATTAAGTAAAAATAGGGAACTTGAGTTCCCTATTTTTACTCGGCTGAATAAATTCTGACTCTGGTCAGTTTCAACTATTTAAAAGATCAAGATTGGATTTGAATATTTAAAATAGAGTCAATAAGCGTATCTAATCCAGTTTGTATGGATGCATTCCATTCAAATGAGCAATTTAAACGAATAGCATGTTGGTTATTTTCTAAAACATTAAAAAGAGCGCTAGGAGCAACGCCAATCTGTTGGGTGATGAGCTGATGGTAAAGCTCCAGACTATTAAGATATAAGGGAAGCTTGATCCAAATAAAGTAACCGCCCGAAAAACTATAAATTTCGCAGCATTGTCCCAAATGTTGTTTTAAATATTGAGTAAAGCGTTTTTTGTTCTTTTCCAGACGTTGACGTAATTGACGTAAATGCTTTTCATAATGATGACTCGATACAAATTCAACCAAAGCATTTTGAATCAAGGTATTGGCTGAAATGGTGCTCATCAGTTGCAAATGCTGAATTTGCTCTGAATATTTTCCTGCATAGACCCAACCTACACGAAAACCAGCACCTAAAGTTTTTGAAAAAGACGAACAATGCAAAACTAGATTATTACTGTCAAAATATTTCATGGGAAGCGGCTTATTTAAACCAGAATAAAGTTCCTCATAGACATCATCTTCAATTAAATGGATGTGATATTGATGTAAAAGTTTGGCAATTTTATATTTGAGATCATCACTCACAGTAAATCCAATCGGATTCTGGGCATTTAACATAAACCAGCATACTTTAATTGGATAATGTTGAATGATTTGTTCAAAGGCTTGCAGGTCAAAACCATGTGTCGGATGTTCTGGCAGCGTAATCACTTTTAAGCCTAAGCGTTCTGCGGCTTGCCATGCCCCATAAAAGGTGGTCTGTTGTAATAATATATAGTCACCTGGCTGAGTCAGCGCCTGTAATGATAAATTCAAGGCATCCAGACCCCCCGACGTAATCACAATATCATCTGCATCGGTGGCTATTCCTTGCATGGCATAACGCTGGGCAATCATTTTGCGCAAGGCCAGATTTCCTGGTGGAAGATTACTGGTTTGATCATAACTATTTCGATCTCGTGCCATCTGACTTAAGGTTTGCAGCAGCTTTGCTGGCGTCAGCAGATGATGATCTGGAAAAGCAGAACCAAATGGCACAATATCTTTGGATTGAATCGATTTTAAATACTTAAAGACAAGAGAGTTGATCTCTATTTTAGGATTTAGTGAAACGAGGGTTGTTGCTTGAGGAGTTTGGTTTTTTGACTGTTCAGCAACAAAATAACCCGATTTTTCTTTTGAATAAATTAAGCCTTGTGCCTCAAGATTCTGATAGGCATTCATCACGGTCATCAAACTAAACCCAGAAATTTCAGCTTGTTCACGTAAAGAGGGCAATTTGCTTTGCGCAGGCCATGTCCCATTTTCAATCAATTGTTTTAAATGCTGCGCCAACTGTTCAGATTTATACATTGCAATGAAAAACACAATCGAAAGAAAGATATAACACTTTAGCGTAGATTTAATCGAAAATGGACTAAAATGGATGTAAAAATATAACAGATTAAGAGAAACTGCTTCATCTGTTATATTTTTTATAGCTCAATCTGTATCTTACAATCCACCTATTTTCCAAAGACAATAGATTAAAACTCAAGCAGATATACATTTTTAGATTTGATTTACTGTTGAGATGAAATAAAGAGGTGTGATGTGTTCAAAACTGAAGAATTAAATCAACTGTTGAAGATTTTTCCTGAACAGGCACCTTCTCAGAATGTACAACAACAGATTTTAAATCAATATGTTAATCTCGAAGCAACCATCCTACGTGCCAAAGTATTAAGAAGTATGGCGCCTGTAGATTTGACTTATATGATCCAGTCTGCGATTAAACAGGATGATATGAATGTGGCTTATGTTTTTTCGCCCTTCATCTTGGCGAATTTAAATAAAAAAACTATTTATTCAACGCCTTTTACTCCCATGATTCGCGATCTGCTGTCACCATTTTATCAAGTTCATCATCACACTCAAATTCATATTGATCGGACATTGGAGTCCTTAAATCTGTATCTGGATATTTTTGAATATGATGATGATTTAGATTTTGTATTTTTAAAATTGATTCAGGCAATATGTCGTTCAGATACTTCAAAAATATTTATTTTGACGTACTTAAAAACTGATTTAGAAATCTTAAATCAAATGAGTCATTTTTTAAAAGTCAAAATATATGTCATTAAACAACAGGCTGGAGATGTAGCCTTTAGATCGAATCAAATCGATCAGAAAAAATTACTGTTTAAAAGAAAAGATGATTTGCACCAAAAGCTTTGCCATGAATTTTCTGAAATAAATGTACCATTAATCATGTTGACGCATGGTTTTAGCCCAAAACAGGCACATCATTTGATAGAAGATATGTTTTATTCGGAACATATTTTTGAAAAAATTTCAGTCTATGCCGAATATATTCAAACGCAAATTCAAAATGTAAATATGCTGAAGCGTTTAGAAAGTTCTTCGATTTAATTTATTTTTTAAATATTGAGGAGTCTGGTCTTATGTCAAAGGATCAATCAAAATTTCCATTTGTGGTCGTAGGAATTAGCATTTTTTTAGGTTGTATGTTCTTAGCATTATTTTATTTTGCTGTGAGCCATGAACCTGAATATATGCCATCCCAGCAACAAAAGCAGGTAGTGGTTGAACATCAGTAATTTTTTATTAAGTATATGAATTTTAATATTTTATTTTAATTTATTGTTGTGGGTTTAAGTCAGGTCGATCATCATTGAGGTTAATGATATGCAATTTTTAAAGCAAAAAAATAAGGCAAGTTTTGTCTTCTTTATCATTACGTTATATGCCTTTTTAGGTTTTGCTATTGGTTATGTCATTTGGGAATATCTGTTATAAATTTCAAGATAGTACTATTATTTATTTGGTATAAATTATATCGCGATGAATTGATTCATTGAAATTTTAACATTTAAATTTTTTTAATCAAAACGTTTTTAATAATGCTAACAGGCTGGTTGAGATTGAAGCCTGTTAGCATTATTCATATAGGCAAAATAGACTTCTTTCATCATTGTTTGAAGCCCTTTATTTTTCTTTCATAGGAAGAAATAAAGGGGATTTATGAAATAAGTCTAATAGATAATACTAAATATATTTATTTACACCACGATTATTCATACCGACTCGTTGCTTAATTTTGGCTTGATCAGCATCATAAAGATGATTTAAAAAAACAGGAAGTGTTTTGTCATCAAGTGCAGATGGAGAAAACATTTTAAAGTTCATTTTCTTAAAAAATTTATTAATCTCTGAATTACGTTGCACATATTTCATTGACCAATCTTTAAACTTGGTTTCCTCAATCTCCATAATTTCAAATGAAATAATTTCACAATGGCGTTCATCTTTACAGATATTGGCAAATAATGCTTCGACGATCTCTTTTTCACCTTGCAAGCATTGAAAAAAAGAGCCATCAGCATAGTAAAGCACGCCGCAAATATCATGACGACTATTAAAATCACGAGCTATGGTCAAAATATCATTCAGATCTTGTAACAGATCTTCTGATTGTAGATTGCGAGTACTCGCATAACATAACTGAATTTTCATAATTGCACATTCCTTAAATAACTTACGTCACATTTCAACTAAAAATGAGCAATAAAGAGTCAATAAAATTTATATCTTATTAATAAATAGAGATTAAATTTAGAGGAGTGGGAGTGACGTATCTCATAGTAGTCTGTTTTTCACAAATTGGCGAATTATTGAAATTAACTATAATTTAATAATTTGATTTAATTAATTAAATTAACTAAATAATATTTTTGGGTAATTTGTTATAATTCAAATAATTAATGAGATATATCAATTAAATTAAAATAAATGATAAAAATAAATTTCTTTAAAATATTAATTCATATCTTATTGATAAATATATCAAAAATTAAAATGATTGATTAATAAATGAACATTTGTAAGCTATGGATTACACTGTTGTAAGCTATGGATTAAAAAATGATGCATGACTAACGATCTAAATCTATAGAAAAATGTCGGTGAACTGATTTGTTTTTTCTTTGACTAAGAGAACTTTGGCTTTTTAGTTTTTAAGATTTTGATGACTTTGAATCGTTTTCCCTGAAGAGAAATCGTTTCACTGACTTTAGCGTGATTAAGCTGTTCCCATGATTCAAATGGAAAAAATTCATAGCTTTCAGCATAAACCCATAACCAATGATGAGTATTCATAAGGGTTTGAGTATTGAAAGTGACATCTTTCACACGAATGATTTGATGTTGATTTTTATCTTCATCTTGAAGAATGATGCGATGATTCTCCATAGATGATGCTCCCTAGAGAATTATTTAGATGATTTGTAGCTGGTATTAATTAATATTAACAAATCTCGGGCTATAAAAATGGATGCTCTGTATAGTTATAGTTTTAAAATTTGTGGAAATTTTACAAAGCTGATGCATATCATCATGCACAGATTGAATGACCATCATTATAATATTGTGATCTAATTCATTTTTAGTTTGAAGTGTTCTTGGTTTTTAATAAGGAATGATTTTTTTTATAATTGTTTAAATTCTCTTTATTTTTCTCCTATACGAAGAAATAAAAAGGGATGAATGAAAAAGTTCTCATGTAAGACTAAAGAAAAAACTGCTAAATATTAGAAAATACATAGAGTGATTATTATAATAGGAATTGGTTGAATTTAAATTTTTATTAAGAGACGATGTTTGAGTTTAAAATAAAAATTATAATAGTTTGTTTTGAGTTATACATGAAGCAAGAATGCTCCATGTATAACTCAAACAGTTCATTGAATCATGATTTCCATCTTTGATGGATGATCTGGATGTTCATCATGACGACTAGTTGCTTGAGATGTATCGATATCATTAATAATGATAGTCATACAGAAATTGCAATACGTTGTTTTAAAGTCTCACAGTATCGCTGGTTCCTAATTCTTGCTTTTCTCCTGAAATTGCAGCTTTAGTTAATTTATATAAAGTTGCAATCGTTCCTGCACTTTCCCAATACTGAGCTCCATGCGCATTTACCTGAATTAATTGTACGTCGGGATCCTGTTTTCCATTTTCAAAGAAAGCCTCATAAGCAGGAGACCAGAGTTCATCTAAAATGCTTTGATCATCAACAAGGTTTGCTGTGCCATGAATAGAAACATAATGGTTTGAAGAGGTGACATAGGCAAGGTTTACTTGAGAATCTGTCTGAAGGCTTTGACATAATTCAGATTTCTTGGAACCAATGAACCATACTTGACCATTAAATTCGCGATTTTGGGTGGTCATAGGTGCCGCGTGTAAATGTCCTTCAGTATTGCTAAAGGTGAAGATGACCGTTCTTATATTTTTAATGAGATCATTAATTTTTTCGTAGTCCGTCATTTAAAAATTCTCTTTATCAAATAAGTGAGTGGTTAGCATGCCTATATTGGGGGGCGTATAAAAACATCACTCTTGTTTCAAATGTTTAGTTTTTATGATCAGACTATGTGGATCATGTAAGCTAAGTAGGATTGTGTATCTAGTTCTTAAGATAAAGGCACTTTAACATATTGATTTCTTTTTTGAGTTTATAGACTTTATGACATATTTAAATCTTTTAACCTTTGTAAAATAATGAAAATAAAAAAATTATTCGGCTTTTTTTTTAATAAGAAATTTATTCAGTCTATGTAACAAATCATGAGTTTGTATCATTCAAATCAACTTAAGTAAATCCTAAGCGGATTGTTGAGGTGTTTAAGTAATTTTGCTTTATTTTTGATCGTTTTTAACTCAATCTAATTAAAAGCATTCACATTATAACGATGAACACATGAACATAAATATTCAAAATGAAAATAGCATATTAGCCCCTTCACATTATGATCGCTGTGAGGATGTGGTAAATGATATTTTTTCTCAAAATAAATCAATGGCATTATTTTTAGATATTGATGGAACTTTAGCAGAGTTTCAAATCGATCCATCAAGTTGTTTTATTTCAAAAGACATACTGGATTTAATCCAACATATTCAACAGCATCTTACTGTAGCTGCGATCACAGGTCGAGATTTATCATCTGCCAAGCACATGTTTGGAGCAATTGATCTACCTATTGCAGCCTTGCATGGTTTGTTGATTTATCTCAATGATCAAAATCAATTTTCTAAGCATTCTCAAAGTGAATTGTTTCAAGCGCTTGAGACTATTTTAAATAAGGATATTCAACGTTATCCAGAATTAATTATTGAAAATAAACAACATGCGATCGCGCTACATTATCGAAAATGCCCTGAACTACAACAGATTGCTAGTCTGATCATGCAGCGCCTACAACATCAACATGACCAGCTTCGATTGATCAAAGGCAAATATGTCTATGAATTAGTTTGGAATGATATTGATAAAGGTCAAGCCATCACAGAAATCTCGCACTTACTCAATCTGCAAAATCATTTAGCTATTTTCATTGGCGATGATCGAACCGATGAAGATGGTTTTAGCTACGTCAATCAAATGAAAGGCGTAACCATCAAGGTGGGTGAGGGTACAACAAATGCGACATATCGATTTAAAAATATTGATCAGGTCAATTTCTTTTTAAGGGTTTTTTTAGAACGACTACGTGATACCGCCATTCCTGAACATTTAGAAAAATATGGAGAAGAACATGTCTAGGCTTATTATATTATCGAATCGTGTCAGTTTACCTCAATCTGAAAAATGTGTAGCAGGCGGCTTAGCCGTCGCTATGCAGGATGCTTTGAGTAAAGTCGGCGGTATATGGGTAGGCTGGAATGGCGAGAAAGTTGAACAACAGACCAATCAACGCTTTGATATTTTATACAAATCAAAAATTACCTATATCACCTGTCCGCTCACCCAGAAACAATATCAGGATTATTACTGTGGTTTTGCTAATAATAGCTTGTGGCCAATGATGCATGACCGCGCTGATTTGATTGATTATCAATATGATGAATATCAAACCTATCAACAAGTGAATGCTTTATTTGCCAAAAAAATAAGTGAATTTGCCGCGCCAGATGACTTGATTTGGGTGCAAGACTATCATTTCTTAAGTGTTGCACGTCATTGTCGTGAATTGGGCATGCAAAATAAAATCGGTTTCTTTTTACATATTCCATTTCCAGCGCTTGAACTGTGGAAAAAGTTACCCGTTGCCAATACGCTACTTCAGGATATCTGCCATTATAATTTAGTTGGATTACAGACCCAGCAAGATCAAAAGAATTGTCTACAGGTATGTACGCAATTATTGCAAGCACAAAAAATTCAAAAAAATAGTTTAAGTCTGAATCAGCGCTTGGTTTCGATTCAACATTATCCGATTGGGGTCGATGTTAAAGGGATCCAAAAATCGGTTGCAGATTTAGCAAATGCTCGCTCAGAGCTACAGACTAAGCACTTGGCGATGAAAACCATTATTGGAGTAGATCGTATTGACTACTCTAAAGGCTTATTCGAGAGGTTTAATAGTTTTGCTCACTACTTAGAGCAACATCCTGAACGGCGTGGGCAGATTCAACATTTACAAATCGCATGTCCTTGTCGCCTTGATGTCGCCACCTATAAACGTCTATTTGAACGATTTAAATTAAAAATGGATATTATCAACAACGAATTTAAGCGAGAGGACTGGTATCCGATTGTATGTAGTTATGAATCAAAAGCACACAATCAACTGATGCAGTTTTATCGTGATGCAGATATCTGCTGGATTAGTTCACTTAAAGATGGAATGAATTTGGTCGCAAAAGAATATATTGCTGCACAAGATCCACAAAATCCGGGCGTGTTGATTTTATCAAAATTTGCTGGAGCGGCAGAACAAATGACCGATGCTCTGGTTGTTGATCCAACAGACCGTGAAGCCATGTCGACCGCACTGGAAACAGCACTCAATATGCCATTGGCAGAGCGAAAAAGTCGCTACCAGAAACTAATTCATGGACTAAGCATTTATGATATCAATGACTGGTGTCAAGATTTTCTAAATGACCTTGAATGTACTCAATACTTACATAATTTTGAGTATGAAAATATCCTTTCTTCGGTTTTGTTTTATCCTGACGCGTCATCGTCATATCGGATCTAAACAATAAATAATATCAACATTCGAACTGAGATTTATCACAACGCTTAGAGTAAAAATAAAGTCTTTGTGCTAACAACCAAAGACTTTATTATTGATACAAACTATTTTTGAGCCTTGATTTGACTAAAGTGATTCAGTGCCAGAATTGATAGAATTAAACCCGCCAGACATGCAAAGACTAATTGAAGACCTATATATTCTCCAATAATGCCAATCAGGGCAGGTCCAGTTAATGATCCTGTATAGGCAATGGTCGATACACATGATAAAGCAGCCGCTTTTTGCATGCTATTTTGTCGTCCAACGCGTGAAAACATCACAGGTACAATATTGGCCGAACCTAAGCCGAGTAAAGCATAGCCAATCAGAACAAATATCCATTGCGGTGCCAGTATGATACTCATCAATCCGACAAATGCACAAATCACACTATACTGAATCAGCTTGGATTCACCCAATAGCTGAAGTGCTTGTTGACCCATTAAACGGCCCGCAGTCATGGCGATAGCAAAACAGGTATAACCCAGTCCTGCATAAGCAGCATTCAGACCAAAATTATGCGTCAGATAAATGCCGCTCCAGTCCATCGCTGAACCTTCAGATAAAAAGCTAATAAAGCAAATCATCCCGATAATCAGGATTAAAAGGCTCGGGCGTTTTTTTGTGTTGCTGACTGATAAATCTTCGTGAGACTTTTCATTGAGTGGAGTCTCTTTTGGTATAACTGCTAATGCATAAGGAACACTTACGAAGCTCATCGCGACCAGAACCAGACCAATCATAAAAACACTGATCACAGGTGAAACGCCGATTGCCAACAAAACTGTCATGCTCATGACGCCAAGCAAGCCGCCTAAACTGCACATGCCATGAAAACCTGACATCATGGGTTTATCCGAATTCTTTTCTACAAAAACCGCTTGGAAATTGACCGTTACACCCAAGCTACCTGCCGCAGTTCCGAAAAAGAATAAAATTACCGCCATACTTAGCGCGGTACTACCCAATGCTAAAGCAGGTAATGATAGTAAGAGCATCAGCAGGGCAGCACTGATCAGCACTTTACAGCCTATACGATAAATTAATAGGCCAGTGATGGGCATAGCCAAAATCGCGCCTAAACCACTACATAGCAGTAATAGACCAAAGTCTGCGTGATTTAAATGCAAACGCTGTTGTGCAAATGGAATCAAAGGAGCCCAAGCTGCTGTTGCAAAACCGAGTGAAAAGAAAGCAAGACGTGTTGAAAGACGTTGAGCTACAAGTTGAATTTGAGCATCAGCGCGTGCTGCTCTGGAAAAAAAGATCATGCTAAAGCCGCCAATCTAAGACCCGATATTATCCCTTCCAGATAAGCCATCCATGTAAAAACCCTCACTTAAGTCATAGAAAATTTCTACAACCAAGCGAGGGTTTATTTGGCGAAATTATACACAATTTTATATAAATAGCATTAGTTTTTTTAAAATTAATATTTATAAAAATCAGTAACTTAAATTTTATTTTGTTAAGTTTTTGAAAATATTTAAGAAACTTTTTTGAGTCATCCTGAAATCAACAAAATGATCTTAAAATCCTTTTGGTTGCTTATGTGAAAAGTGACTTTAAATCAAATAGATAAAAAATTAAACAGCTTATATATAGACTTGATCAGAACATTGCATGATACAGTATCGAAAGCGGACTCAAACTGGAGAGTTAGATTCGTGCTAAAACCCAGTCAATGAAACGCTGCTTATCATTATAATCGGGCGCATCGTGAATCGAGACGATCAGAGGAAAACCAAAGTTTCCAATAATTCGATGTGGTTTTTCATATTCAAACGCAACATCATTTTCTTCATGTATTTCTCTAAAAAAATCGATAATTTTTTCACATTGGGCTTTTTTAGAGAAATTTGGTCGTTCTTTTATAAAATCATAAATTTGATTTAGAACCTCATCTGTATTTCTATTGCGAAACATAGTCTATCTCCCAGCATGATATTTTCTCATGTTTATGCGTGATAAAACATTGAGATGAACAACGATAACAAGAAGTTTAAAATGGATAAGCTGACAAAAAAATAAGATATTTCTTACAGCAAATGTAGGAAAACTCTTACATTTGATTAAAAAATAATCACATCCAATGATGCTTAAAATTTTTAGAAATAGTTTAATTTAGCGCTAGATGCTTAAGCCTCTTTTAGATCACTTAAATAAATAGCCACTATCATCTAAGTCATGCTGCCAAAGGATAAGATGACATTGACCGTTTTATTTCATAATTTTATCTAGCCGTTATTTAGATCAGTGCAGATAGGGAGATGAGTTGAGTCCTAATCTTTGCGCAATCAAAATAATCAAAGAAAGCCGAATAGACTTTAGCTATAACTCGGACTTTATTTTTATTTAAATGTTATTGTATTTATTAGATATTTCATTAAAAATTCAGTTCTTAGATCATCTCGATAAGATTGAAGAAAGCATCTTTAATGGTTATAGAGATGCTTCCAAGCTTTAAAATGGTCTACAAATTGCCTAGATAATTAAACCCCGATCACGACGCGCCAGTAAAATTCGCTCACAGGCAACGATATACGCGGCTGTTCGAAGTGAACAATTGGCATGTTGTGCACGATCCCAGACATCATGAATGGCTTTACGCATAATTACGTCCATACGATGATTAATTTCATCTTCCGTCCAGAAGTAACTGGCTAAATCCTGTACCCATTCAAAATAACTGACAGTCACACCGCCCGCATTACAAATGACATCTGGAACAATCACAATGCCACGTTCATTGAGTACGTCATCTGCGGCCGGATCGGTGGGGCCATTGGCACCTTCTAAAATCAGCTTGGTTTGAAGTTTCTGTGCGATTTCTTTGCTAATCACACCTTCGAGTGCAGCAGGGATAAAGATGTCGGCTTCAATATTCCAGAGTTCATTTTTGTCGATATCATGAACCATATCAAAGCCTTTAATGGCGCCTTGTTGTTTCTGATAAGCCAATAAATCTGGAATGTTAATGCCTTCAGGATGATATAGTGTTGCGGTGTGATCCTGTACCGCAATCACTTTTGCGCCAGACTCATGGAACAGTAAGGCTGCTTCAGCGCCAACATTACCAAAGCCCTGTACGCAGACCGTTGCATGCGCAATGTCTAAACCAATTTTTTGTGCGGCTTCCAGTCCTGTGACAAATACACCACGCCCAGTGGCTTTGGAACGACCAAGTGAACCACCCAAATGTACTGGTTTACCTGTCACCACCCCAGTCACAGTAGAGCCTGCATTCATGGAATAAGTATCCATCATCCATGCCATCACTTGGGGTGTCGTACCCACATCTGGCGCAGGAATATCTTTTTGTGGTCCAATAATTAAATTGATTTCCGTAGTATAGCGACGTGTTAAACGCTCTAACTCATTTTTAGACAACGTCGTCGGATCAACTCGAACGCCACCTTTAGCACCGCCAAAGGGTAAATTTAACGCTGCGCATTTAATAGTCATCCAGCCTGCCAGCGCCATCACTTCGTTCAGATTCACATCAGGATGAAAACGAACCCCGCCTTTACCCGGACCACGAGTAATACTGTGTTGAACACGAAAACCTTCAAAATGACGAACCGTACCATCATCCATTTTGACTGGAATATTCACGATCAATGAACGCTTTGGACGACGTAAATGATCCAGATTTTCTTTGAGATCGCCCAGATATGGCTCTACACGATCCAGTTGTTCCAGAAAGTTGAGCCAAGCTTGACCTTCGTTTTCATCAACATAAGATAAATTTTGCATGGGGATTACCTCAAGATTCCGAAGTAGGCTGAGCAACAGAAGGATTTGAATGTTTCATGCTGAGTAACGCTTGTTGATGACGCTCTTCGCTGAATTTTCCTTCCCATTTAGAAATTACTAACGGTGCTAGCGTGTTACCCAAGACATTTAGAGCTGTATTAGGCATATCCATCAGACGATAAACCCCTGCGATAAAGGCAATACCTTCGAGTGGAATCCCTGCACTGGATAACGTTGCCGATAAAATCACAAACATAAAACCCGGTACGCCTGCTGCACCTTTAGAGGTAATGACCATCGTCACCACCAGCATGATCTGATCTGCAAGCGACAAATGGATGCCATAAATCTGGGCAATAAACAGCGTTCCCAAACCAAGGAAGAGTGATGCACCGTCGAGATTAAATGAATAACCCGTTGGAACCACAAAGCTTGAAATACCGCGGTCAGAACCAAAACGTTCAGTCTTTTGGATCACTTGCGGCAATACCGTGGTCGAACTTGCACTTGAAAAGGCCAGCACCAGTTCCGCTTTCATAAAGCGAATCAGCTGGAAAATATTGATTCCGATGAATCGGGCAATCAGACCAAAGACAATGACAACAAATAAAATTGCAGTGACATAAGTTGTGCCAATCAATTTAAGCAGAGGCAACATGGATTCCATGCCGAAATTGGTCACGGTGACTGCGATCATGCCAAAGATACCAATTGGAGAATACGCCATAATCATGTGTGTCACTTTGAACATGGCTTCTGACACAGAAGAGAAGAAAGAAACCACAATGTCTTTTTTCTCGTGAGGTAAAGACGCGACGCCTAAACCAAACATCACAGCAAAGAAAATTACAGGAAGCAAGCTACCTTTTGCCATGGCATCGACAATATTGTCTGGGATGATATTTAAAATAACATGACCTAGACCATGCTTGGTTTCGGTGGTCGGTAAAGTATTCACATGCGCAGCAACCATCGATGAAAGGTCAGCACCTGCACCCGGTTTTACGACATTTCCAACCACTAGACCAATGATAATGGCTGTCGTGGTCACACACAGGAAATAAAAAATAGTTTTAGCACCCATGCGTCCCATGGATTTGCCATCGGAATGCCCCGCAATACCCACGACCAGACATGAAAAGACGATCGGGATCACGATCATTTTCATCAGTTTAATGAAAATATCACCCATCGGTTGGAAGACTTGTTCGATTAACCATTTATTATCGGAAGGATGAGTATTGAGGTAAAAACCCACTAAAATACCCAAGACCAAACCGATCATGATTTGCCAGACTAATGAAATTTTTGGTTTCTTGTTCATCATTCACCCCAAAAGGAGTAGGGGTGAGAGCATAAAGTGTTGCGCTGTCATCCGTGACGGCCTCTCCATACCTGCATCGGCTCGATTAGTTTGACATCGTGGTTATGCTCTCAACATCGTTAATAATAAAGAATACGATTAAGCGAGTTTTGCAACCGCATTCTTGATCCGTTGACATCCTTCTTCAATCACTTCGATTGAGCTTGCAAAAGAAAGACGAATAAATGGGGACATGCCATAAGCCTGACCACTGACCGTTGCAACACCGCCTTCGCGCAGTAAATATTCAACGACATCGGCATCCGACTGGATCACTTGCCCTTGAGGTGTGGTTTTACCAATCAGACCTGCAACATGGGCAAAGACATAAAATGCACCTTGCGGCGGTTCAAAATCAAAACCAGAAATTTGTTGAAGCAAATCGACCACACGCTGACGACGTGTTTTATAGATTTCCAGCATGTCATAAATGGGCTGTTGATCACCCACAAATGCAGCTACTGCGGCAGCTTGGCTGACCGAGCTTGGGCAAGTCGTAGTTTGTGAGATCAGTTTGGTCATGGCTTTGATTAACCATTCTGGCCCAGCGGCGTAACCTATACGCCAGCCTGTCATGGCATAACCTTTTGAAGCACCATTAATAATCAAAATACGATCTTTTAAATCAGGTGCGATCTGAGCCAGTGAAATATGCTGATGGTCGTCATAAACGAAAAATTCATAAATTTCATCTAGCATAATCAGGACATGAGGATGCTTTCTCAGCAGTTCTGCTAAAGCTTCAAGTTCCTGTTTTGAATACACTGCACCTGTTGGGTTGTTTGGATAATTCAACACCACCCAACGGGTTTTTTCGGTAATGGCTGGTGCTAGATCTTTGGCTGTAAGCTTAAAACCATTATCCTGACGCCCTTCAATCACCACGGGCGTCGCGTCATTCAAGGTAGCCAAATCAGGATAAGATACCCAATATGGTGCATGAATAATCACTTCATCCTGTACATCTAGCGTTGCTGCAAAAGCATGAAAAATAAGTGGCTTACCACCACTACCACATACGATCTCATTAATGCTGTAATCAAGCTGATTATCGCGTTTCAGTTTTTGGCTGATTGCCTGACGTACTGCGACTGTACCTGCTGCATTGGTATAGTGGGTATCACCTTTGCGCATCGCTTCAATCGCTGCTTGCATAATGTGCTCAGGCGTATCGAAATCAGGCTCACCAATGGTGAAGTTAATAATATCTTTACCTTCTGCGCGTAATTTATTGACCAGATCATTGGCAGCAATACTTGGTGATGGTTTGATCATCTGCAAGCGCTGAGAAATAAAATTCATGGCATTCATCAGAGGTATCCCTTTTCATGAAGTAGATCCATATACCACGATTGATTCTCAACACCAGACGCGATCATTTCTTTGACTTTATTTTCCTTGTCTGCATGTTTGGCGGCTAAGGCAAGTAATTCATCTTTGTGTGCATAAGGGAAAGACACCACACCATCTTCATCACCGACAATGATGTCACCGGGATTAACGATTTGACCACCGACAATAACAGGCACATTAATTTCACCTGGGCCTGTCTTAAATGGGCCGCGATGAGTAATCGAACGGGCATAACATGGTGTATTTTCAAAACTGGCAACATCACGAATTGCGCCGTCAATCACAAAACCAACACAGCCACGACGGATGCAGTCTAATTTGATCAGTTCGCCAATAATCGCGTTATTTTCATCGCCTTGAGCATCAATCACCAAAACATGACCGTCTTGCAACATGGTCATGGCTTTGTATACCAATAGGTTATCTCCGCCACGGACTTTTACGGTGAGCGCAGTTCCGATCAGTTTTCCTGTTTTATTAAAACGTTGTAGACCATGAATACCGACATTACGGTTCATGTTGTCGCTGAGATGAGGCGTCACGACATCAACAAATTGTTGACGTTCTTGCTGAGTCAGTGGCGTTGCTGCGGGGTGAATCATACTGCCGGGTAATGACATGGTGGTATCCTCTAATTCTCAAAATCCATTGAAGATGATTTTTCCTCTTGAGCTGATACTAGCAATGCTTAAACAATATTTTTAGCGATATTTATCTATATTTTTAAAACACTTTTTTTCATGTTTTATTTTTTTAAATATTTTTTTATAAATAAAAACAGTGTCTTATTGATATTAAAACTTGTCCATTAAGTTCTGGCTATTTGCTATCCGTGATTAAAGGATTTATGTTGATCTCATCCAGAAGGAAATCAATATGATCACGTTTAAACAAATGGAAGCACTGACTTGGATTTGTAAGTTAGGTGGTTTTGAAGCGGCAGCAGATAAATTGCACATGTCACAGTCGGCGATTTCAAAACGTATCCATGAGCTTGAAAGCTCATTTGATATCGAAATTTTTGACCGAAGTAATCGTAATGCCAAACTCACTGAACAGGGTAGGGAGCTTCTGATTTATTGTCAGGAAATTTTGGAACGCCGTGATGTCATGCTCGAAAAAGTCAGCGATAAAAAAGTGTTGATCAGTCGTTTACGTTTAGGGGTGACTGAATTAACTGCAATGACCTGGCTACCAGATTTTATTGAAAAGATCCGACAAATTTATCCACGAGTACATATTGAGCCGACCGTTGAAGTCAGTCGGGTCTTATTTGAAAATATTATTAATGACCAGCTCGATATTATTATTGCGCCTGATATGTATGATGATGTTCGATTAAAATCACTTCCCCTTAAAAGCGTAGAAAATGTCTGGATGTGTTCACCCAAACTCATTCCAAAAAATAAAAATATTGATTTTGAACAAGCCAGCCGTGAGAAATTTTCATTTTTTGTTCAAGGCGCAACTTCAGGTACGGGCTTGATTTATGAGCGTTATTTTTTATCGCAAAAAATTACTTTAAATAAAAATATTATTTGTAATAGTTTAATGGCGCAATTAGGTCTGACCATTTCAGGAATGGGCATTACTTATTTGCCATTAAAGCCGTTAGAACATTTAATTAATAGCGACAAATTAAGAATCTTAAATTTCACGCCAAGATTACCCCTCATTAAATACAGTGCAATTTATCGTTCTGACCGTGATTCAGGAATTGTTCCAGAGATTGCAGAAATTGCGGTAAAAACCTGTCATTTTGACAAGTTTTTAATTGGATAGCTTTCATGATTCATTATGAATGTTCTAAAACTTGACTAACCCATAGGCTTAAATTGAATGATCGGATGAGCAATTGGTGCAGAAAAACTATAATTTTTGCCGTGATCGATCTGTGTACATCGAATAAATCTAGCCAAGAGCAGAACTGATTATGGTTTTTATATTTTTATAGGTTTTTAAAGGCTTCGAATCTAAGCTATCAATAAATACCAACCACTCATATTCACTCAAACCCCGTGAGTGTAATGAATTTTATGGAAATATATGAAGAACTTAATCACGCTTCTAATTTTTTCAAAAAATTTAATCCCTTGTTTTTGTATGGAATTTTAATCAAGAATCCCAATCCCGAGTCAAAATTTAATAGTTTTATATCATGAGAAATGTCAAATAATTGGTTACTCATAAAATTAATAATAGATAAAAATATCAAATGCTTATGTGAAATTTACCAAATTATAATAAAAATTCAATAAATTGCAAATGTAAATGTTAATTATTATCATTATTTTGTTTTTACTGCCTTTAAGCAGTGTGTTGTTTAAGAAAAATCAAAAGCTAATGTCAGTGATTCGTCAAAAATCACTTACTTTACTCTATCTTAGAGGATCTTCCGATGAAAGAGCTTGCCAATCGTTTGGCGATGCAACATCTCGTCAATGCTTATACGCAGGAAACTGGTAAAGGGCATTTACTCGAAAACTTTCAACAAAACTCTCCCCAACAAGTGTTTAGCCAAGGCTTGACCTTACTTGTAATTCCAGTTGAAAGCTTAAATGCTCAAGTACTGGTTGCTTTATCGTATGTGAGTCGAGTGGGTCGACATCGTCTGGCCGCACTGCCAAAGTTATGGATCAATCATCAATTTCGTGATTTAAGTATGGTGGCGATTGCCACCATTTTATTGGAAGAATTAATTTGTAATGAAACCAATAAATTAGATGCGGCATCACTCATTGAGCGATGGATACAAAGTCGTGATGCCTTGCAGCAGTTTTTAAACCATCGATCACAGAACTTAGATGCTTTAATTGATGCAGAACAAAATTTTATCGAGTCTGAACAAGCTTTGTTGTTGGGACACAGTATGCATCCAGCACCGAAAAGCCGTACAGGTTTTATTCATGAAGATTGGCATAAATTTTCGCCTGAATATCAAGGGAAAACGCCACTTCATTTCTGGTTGGTTCATCCAGATTCGATTGCCGAAGGGAGTGCAGAAGGGCAACTCATTTCTAATCAGCTTAAAGATTATTTGAAATGGCACATGTCTGAAGCGGATGGACGTCTTTTAGAAAACTACCCGCATTATAAATTATTGCCTTTACATCCATGGCAAGCCCGTTATTTGCAAAGTAAGAAATGGTATGGTCAGCTGAAGCAAAAAACGAGATTGATTGATCTTGGCTTACAAGGGGTCGATTTTTATCCAACCACTTCCGTGCGAACACTGGCCAGTTTTTCATCGCCGTGGATGCTTAAACCCTCATTGTCAGTGATGATTACCAATTCAATTCGGATCAATCTGGCTAAAGAATGTCATCGGGGGGAATTGACACATCGGTTATGGCATAGCGTTTTAGGCAAACAAATTCTCAAAAATTGTCCCACCCTTAAAGCGGTGAATGATCCTGCATGGATTGCACTGAGACTGGATGATGAAATCATTAATGAAAGTATTTGTATTTTTAGAGAGCAGCCTTTTAACCGCAATGATCAGATTACCTGTATCGCCTCGTTGTGTCAGGATCATCCCACTAAACCACTGAATCGTTTTAATGCTTTATTTGACAAAATCAGTCAGCAGCATCCGTCATTTACCCATCAACAAATTGCAATGAACTGGTTTCATGACTTTTTAGAAATTAGCCTAAAACCATTGATGTATCTCTACCATGAATATGGCATGGCTTTTGAGTCGCATCAGCAAAATGTTTTGGTGGAACTTGAAAACTTTAAGCCCAAAAATATCTGGTTACGTGATAATCAGGGATTTTATTATATCGAGGAATTGGCCGAGAAAGTTCTTCACCAGTTTCCCGAACTCAATGAAAAAGCGCATGCAGTTGGACCACAAAGCTTTGTGGATGAGCGTTTCAGTTATTATTTCTTTGGCAATACCTTGTTTGGGTTGATGAATGCGATTGCTGCGACGGGCTATGTGTCTGAAGACGATTTACTCGAATATCTGCAAAAAACCTTAATCGCATTATTAGCGCAATATCCGCAAAGTTCATTGTTAAAAGGTTTGTTGTACAAAGACAGCCTGCCTTATAAGGGCAATTTGCTGACTCGGTTGCATGAACTGGATGAGTTGATTGCACCTGTTGAGCATCAATCTGTGTATGTTGAACTACCGAATCCACTGATGATCAAACAAGAGGATTTACTCTATGCTTGATTTTATTGGTATTGGTTTAGGCCCTTTTAATTTAAGTTTAGCCAGTTTGCTGCAAGACAAAACCAAGCTGAACTATTTATTTTTTGAGCAAAAAGATCAGTTTGACTGGCATGCAGGTATGCAACTACCTAACACCATGCTGCAAGTGCCGTTCATGGCAGATTTGGTGTCGATGGTTGATCCTACCAGTCCTTATAGCTTTTTAAATTATTTAAAACATCAGCAACGGCTATATAAATTTTATTTTCTTGAACAGTCGCATATTCCAAGACGAGAATATAATCAATATTGCCAGTGGGTTGCGGCGCAACTCGATCACATTCAATATCAGTCTAAAGTCGTGGGCATTGAAGCCTTAGCTTCTGGTTTTCAGGTGACTGTTGAACAACATGGTGTTAAGCAGCATTATCGCTGTAAACAACTCGTGATTGGCACGGGTCATGTTCCTCACTTACCCGCTTGCTTATCAGCTATTGCAGAAATTCGTCCTGAACAATGCTTACACTCAGCGCACTATCTGTTTAAAAATAAAGCTGATTTAAATGGAAATGTCGTCGTTTTAGGATCTGGACAGTCTGCGGCTGAAGTATTTCTGGATTTATTTGAGCTGCAAAATAATCGGCCAGATCAAAATATTGAATTGCATTGGTTTACCCGTTCCAGTGGTTTTTTCCCGATGGAATATGCACCGCTCGGTCTGGAGCATTTTAGTCCAGATTATCTGCAACATTTTTATCAACTTGATGAAAAAGTGAAGAGCAGTCAATTGGCTCAACAAGCCTTGCTTTATAAAGGCATTAGTGCCAAAACCATTCGTGAGATTTATCACAGACTCTATCAGCGCAGCATTTCTGGACAGCCTTTTGCGACTCATTTGCATAATAGTTGCGAGTTAATCGATGCGACATCTTTAACAAATGGACAAATCCGTTTGCATTTTGTGCATAAGACCACGCAACAGGCGTTTTACTTAGATGCTGATCATGTGATTGCAGCTACTGGTTATCGAACACCCCAGTTAAGTTTTATGGAAAAAATCTCGTCGCTGATTGAGCGAGATTCGAAACATCGCTGGAAGATTACTCAGGATTATCAGCTTGTACATTCAGGCTGCGGAAACATTTTTGTTCAAAATCAGGAAATGCATAGTCATGGTGTGGGTACGCCAGACTTAGGGTTGGGCGCTTATCGTTCGGCAGTGATTGCCAATCAACTGGCTCAGCAGACTCTGTATGAGTTAGGCGATCAGCCGCAAACGTTCCAACATTTCGATTTGAGTCAAAATCCAAATATTCAATTTACCCATTCTGTCACAAACATGGTTGAGACTTGTCAGGACCAATCAGATCACAGCGGAGTGGAGGTGAGTCAATATCGTCGTCCCACAAATCATCTGCTGCATCTTCAAAGAAATAAATCCAAGCTGAAACAAGTCTTGTCCCATGTTTTTCAGTACGAGAAATCCCTATGAGTTTTGCACAGTTACAAATTAACCAGCAGCAATGGAGAGCAGCTGGACAGCGTTTAATTGAAATGGCGATTGCTGAATTTTTATATGAAGAAATTATAGAAGTTCAGGCATTAGGCAATGGATTGTATCAATTACAGTTGGCAGACCGAACTTATCAATTTAATGGTTATCGCTATTTATTAGGTCACTGGAATATTCAGTCAGGCTCTGTTCGTGATTTAACTCAGCTCAATCATCAAGCAGCATGGAATTTACATGAGTTTATCGTTGCAGCAGCGCAAGCGACTCAGGTTAAGCCATTTACGCAAGCTTATCTGATCAAGGAAATGAACAATACTTGGTTGGCAGAAGCACACCTTTTTGATGAAAAACGCTTAAATAGTGAAGCCGTTTTAACGGAATCGCATCATCGAATTGAAGGAATGTTACGTGGACATCCGTGGCTCATCATGAGTAAAGGCCGTATGGGCTTTGGCTATGATGACTATCTCAATGCCGCGCCTGAATTGTCACCTGAAGTGAAAGTATTATGGTTAGCGGTACATCGTGATCTGGCCAATTATCGTTTTAGCTCAAACTGGAGTGCAGCAGAACTTTATCAGTATGAATTTGATGCTAAAGAGCTACAACACTTTGCGCAAAAACTATCTGAAAAGGGTTTGAGTGTCGAAGATTATTACCTCATTCCTGTACATGCATGGCAATGGCATCAATGGTTAGTGGCAACTTATGCCAATGAAATTGTCGATCAAAAAATCGTTGAACTGGATATCAGCTTCGACAGTTTTGTACCGATGCAATCGATTAGAACCCTATGTAATATTTCTAACCCGAAACGGCATTATATCAAGCTTCCCGTCAGTATTTTTAACACCGCTGTTTATCGAGGCTTACCTTCAAAACGAAATTTGGCTGCACCTGCTTTGACAGGTTGGCTTAAAAGTATTTTGGCCAACGATGCAGACTTACAAGCAAGTGGAGTGGTGTTTTTAGGAGAAGTTGCGACTTTAACCATTCATCAGCCATGTTTCGATCGTATAGATGGCGTGCCATATCAATTTAAAGAATTGTTCGGCTGTTTATGGCGTGAAAGTGTTGATCCGTATATTTCTTCCGATCAGCAAGTATTGTCACAAGCCGCATTATTGCACCGCGATTTATCTGGCCGTTCCGTCCTTCAGACTTTAATCGAAGCATCTCAGTTAAAGCCGCTAGACTGGTTGTCGCAGTTCGCAAAGGTGTGTTTGACGCCGCTTCTGATCTGTCTTTATCGTTATGGATTGGCATTTTCACCACATGGCGAAAATACCATGTTGGTACATGAAAATGGTGTTCCCAAAGCTTTAGTTCTTAAAGATTTTATTGATGATGTGAATTTGGTTGATGAAGATTTCCCTGAGCTTAATGCTTTACCTGAAGAAGGGAATATTTTATTACGTCACAGTGCATTAGAGCTGAGCCATTTTATCTTTACTGGCTTATTCATGGTGCATTACCGCTATATCTGTAATGTGTTTTTAGAGGATTTTTCAGAATATAGCGAGCTGGATTTCTGGCAAACCATCCAAAACAGTATTCTGGATTTGCATCAATCACATCCAGAATTATCAGAAAGAATTGAAAAGTTCGCCATGCTGCGTCCTGAGTTCGAAAAAATTTGTCTTAATCGGGTGCGCTTATTTACCACAAGTTATAACGATGAAGTAGAACGTCCTGTTCCTGTTTTTCTTGATCCTATTCCAAATCCTGTCAGTGAAAAAACATTAGCAGACTGGAAGCGTCAGCTCCAAACCGAATCTAAAGACATTCAAATTGCCTAGTGATGAGATAAAAATGAATACGATTTCAAGTCAGCTTCCCGATTATTATGAATATTTTGAAGAAGGCACTCAATATTATTTGCGTCAGGTGCAATATCCACAGGATATAGCCCTACTACATAAATGGATGCACGAACCGCATGTGATTCCACAATGGCAACTCAATAAAACTGAATTAGAGCTACAGGTTTATTTTGACAAAATGCTGGCTGATGATCATCAACGCTTATTAATTGTTGGCATTGATGGGCAAGATGTCGGTTATACCGAAATTTATGAAGGCAAGCGTGATCGTTTGGGGCGCTATTATGACGGTCACGAGCATGATCTGGGTTGGCATTTGCTGTTTGGTGAAAAATCAGCTTTTGGTAAAGGATATTTACGTCCGACCATTCGATTATTAAGTTTTTATATTTTTGAACATGCGCAATCGATCAAGATCGTGGGTGAACCTGATCATACCGTTAAACCCTATGCGGCGGTTGTAGAAGAACTATGCTATGAAGCGCAGCGCTTGATTCCAATGGCTGAAAAAACAGCAATGCTGTATTACTGCTATCGCGATAAATTTTATAACAAATTTGAAGATGATCTGATTCGCTCGCAATCAGTTAAGAAACAAAATCTAGCGGCAGAATATAGCTCATGAGCTTAAGTAGTCATTATATCCAGATCCTTGATATGCAGTTTTCAGGTCAGGTGTCGAGTCAGGAATTTGAAGATTGGCTGTCGCAGATACAGGTTTTTCTGGATCAGGGACGTGCTTTTGTCCTCATTATGCAAACCTTACCACAGACTGAATTTCCCGAGGATTATCGGGAAATTCAGTCACGTTGGTACAAAAGCTATAAGTCACTTTTTTTCCAATATTGTTTGGGATTGGCTCGTATTGCACAGGATGAAGATGATCGTATTCGTCTGGATACACCAGCTTTACAGCAGGCTTGGCGAGTGCCTTATTTTGTAAGTTTATCTAAAACAGATGCACTGGATTGGGCCGTGCAGAGGTCATTATGCAAGACGCAAATCACATGACAAACCAAAAACAAATCACAGCAGTCTCGGCATTGGGACTGGGCGTAATTGTCATTTTATATCTAGCGCATGCTTTACCATTGTATTTTTACAATGTGGCATTGCCTGCCATTTTGCGACATCAAGGGGTTGATCTACGCTGGATTGGCATGTTGTCACTGCTCTATATTCCATGGGCTTTTAAATTTTTCTGGGCACCCGTACTGGATCGGTTTTATCTGAAAAAACTGGGAAAACGCAAAACATGGTTGTTGTTTACGCAACTGGCATTAGTTGCAGGAGTGATCATGCTCGCGATGACTCAGTTTAATTATGGGATATGGATCTTTGTAATCATTGGTTTGTGGATTTCTACTTTTGCTGCCACACAGGACATTGCGATAGATGGCTATACCGTCGAGACATTAGCTGAGTCTGAGTATCGTTTGGGCAGTATGGCACAAAGTATCGGCGTGGCTTTAGGCAGTATGATTGGGGGTGCTGCAACCTTATGGCTCTATCAACATTATGGCTGGAAAGTTGCCTTGTTGACTTTGGCGGTATTAACCGCACTCACCATGTTGGCTATATCGCAAATTAAAGAACGTCCACAGCAGACGACATTCAAACAACCGCCAAGTTTAAGAAATGCCTTTAAACGCCCAGAAATTCGTTGGGCTTTGCTACTGATCCTATGTTATCGCTTTGTTGAAGCACCTGCCATGGCCATGCTCAATCCTATGCTGATAGATCAGCAATGGTCTTTGACTGAAATCGGGGTGTTGATGTCGGTGTTCGGCGCATTAGTCGGATTGTTGGCAGCAGTCACGGCCGCTTTTTTACTGAAAAAATTGGCAGCAACCCAACTTTTGATCTGGGCGGGTTGGTTAAGAACTTTTGTCTATGCCGTCATTGGCATCGCTATTTTACTCAGTTGGTTTGACGTCTGGCACGGCTTATTGGGTTTATTTGTGATTGTCATTTTGGCGATTCGTTATATCGCCATGACGGCTCTCTATGCGTATTTCATGCAGAACAGTTCAAAACAACAGGCGGGTACTGACTTTACCATTCTGGTGTGTTTTGAGTTGCTGGTTTATTTCTTAGGAGGTGCTTTTTCTGGCTTTTTAGCCAAAGGATTGGGGTATGGCAATTTTTATATCGTGCTTGCCATTGCTTCAGTTTTAAGTGTCATTTTGTCTCAGATGATTGTTAGAAAATCAAAAACGAACCCCACTCTTATTTAGGGATTATCATGAAACATCGTTCATTTGCTACATCTATTACTGTATTAAGTCTTGCTGTAAGCGGTCAGCTTTATGCTGATACACAAGTATCGGGGGATACACAGCAGTCTGTACAGACCACCAAACAGTTAGCACCAATCGTCACCACTGCGACACGTTCAGCACAAAGTATTGCTGAAATCGCGGGGACAGTGCAATCGATTGATCAGGCTCAAATTCAGCAACAAGCCGCCGCGGGTCGGAAAATTGCCGATATTTTGGCTCAATTGATTCCTTCACTTAGCCCAAGTAGTGGCACGACCAGTAACTATGGTCAAACCATGCGTGGACGCCAAGTATTAGTCATGGTAGATGGCGTAGCTTTAACCGGCTCAAGAGATGTATCGCGTCAGCTAAATAGCATTAGCCCAAGTTCCATCGAAAAGATTGAGGTTGTTTCTGGAGCTTCGAGTATTTATGGTTCTGGAGCGACAGGCGGTATTATTAATATTATTACTAAACAGGCTGCAAAAGATGGGCTAAATTTTGAAACAAAGCTGGGTGTGACTTCAGGCAATAATTTTAATCACGATGCATTGGCATATGAAGCATACCAATCTGTCGCTTTTAAACAGGATGATCTGAGTGGATTTTTAGGTGCTGGCTATACGCAACGCGGTGAGATTCAGGACAGTCATGGTGACAGAATTGGGCCTGAAATTGCACAGACTGATCGACAAGATACCAAAACTGTTGATGTAAATGGACGATTAAGTTGGCAAATGACCAATAATCAGAAGTTAAGTTTTGGTACACAGTATTATGAAGATAAGCAAGACTCTGATTATGGTCCAGATTATGGTCCAAATTATGCTGTATTGAGAGGGGCGCAACCGAGCTTAAAAGCAATCAAAGGTCTTGAATTAGATGATCAACCATTCACAAAGCGTTATTCGGTCAATGCGCAATATCAAAATACAGACTTTCTAGGTCAAGAACTGAATATTGAAACGTACTATCGTAATGAAAAAGCACGATTTTTCCCTGCATTATTAACTAATTTTATTCCGTATAACTATTATTTGGCATATCAGTCTGAATCAGATATTGATGTTGCAGGTATTCGAGCGGCAGTAACCTCAAAGTTCAATGTTGCGAATCGTAATCTAGGTTTAACTTATGGTATAGATTATGACCATGAAAAGGATAAGCAAACTGCTGATCTTTATAGTTTTAGTAATAACGGTTTAAAATATACTAGCACTGGGCGCAGTTATGATTTTGGTCCAGAGGCTACTATTAAAAATCTTGGTGCATTTATTCAAAGTAATTATGAAGTAAGCAATGCTTTGAATCTTCAAGCAGGGATTCGTTATCAACGTATTGATAGTGATACTGAATCATTTAAACCTACAGTTGTTGCGATTCAAGGTGATTTACTTGGTCAACCAGTTGCTTCTGTAGCAGCGGGTTCTGTTGATCATGATAAGACCCTGTTTAATTTGGGAGCAGTATATAAATTCAATGATCAACAACAAGTTTTTGCTAACTTCTCACAAGGTTTTAGTTTGCCAGATATTCAACGTGTTTTACGTGATGTCTCAGCAAGTTATGTTGTTCGTTCAGGGAATGTTGATCCAATTACCGTTAATAGCTATGAGTTAGGTTGGCGTTTACAAGGAGAGGATGGCCTAAATCTGGGTCTAACTGGTTTTTATAATACTTCAGATAAAGTTGTTCAATTTAATACTGATCGTACTGTAACGGTTGCAGACACTGACCAACGCATTTATGGTGCTGAAGCAAATATTACTGTTCCAGTGGTTGAACAATTTACTGTAGGTGGAACATTGAGCTATACCCGTGGTCAATATAAAGACTCAAGTAATGAATGGCGTGAGTTAAATGCATTACAGATTTCACCAGTTAAGGGAACAGTCTTTGGTGAATGGAATGATGGTAATGGTAATAGTCTTCGCGTACAGACTCTCGCAATCAAGGGATCTAATAAAGCCTATAACGATTCACTAGAAGCAACTTATAATGCAAATGTTCGCCCAAATACAGCAACTAAAATTAAAGGTTATGCTGTTATGGATGTGATCGCAAATGCTAAAGTTGGACCTGGTACTTTGAGCTTTGGTGTCTATAATGTCTGGAATACAGATTACAAAACGGTGTATAGCCAAGCCGTTGTACCTGTTTATGGGGCGATTTCAAGTCTACCTGCTCAAGGTCGTACTTACGGTCTGAGTTATAGCGTTAAATATTAAAAGATTTTAAGACATTAAAATCTAATGTCTTAAGTTTTAATGAAAAATCGAGTTGAGTCATTCACTCGATTTTTTATATGTATAAGGTGCTGATCATAACAAGGATCGTAAATTGATTGAGGTGATCTATTTTAGTTTCCAAAAATCTGATGAAATTTTTGGTGAATTAGCCGAACAAATATTTGAAAAATAAGGTTTTTAATATTCAAAAGAACAGGATTTTTATAGTGAATTTTTAACGGATGAAGTTGTTCAGATGAGTGCAATGAAATATCCTAATAAGCTAAAAGATCAAGATTCCTATCCAGAAGATTAATTGATCAGAAAAATAAGCCACCGAAGTGGCTTTTTACTTCAAGGTAATTGTGATATCGGCGAACCACCCAATGCTTGCATCAAAGTGACATAAGCATTGTATTGATTCTGTTTGGTATTGACTAAACTTAATCTCGCTGCACGTGTCGTTTCTTGTTGATCCAGTAAGTTTTTCAACGCTACAGCACCATTGCGATAACGGACGTCAGTTAAACGCTCGGCTTTTTCAGCCAGTTCCAGATTACGTTGTTGTAATTGGACTTGTTGATTTAACTCAGTACGCGCCGAAAGTGAATTTTCAACATCGGCAAATGCCTGATACAAAGTTTGACGGTATTGAATAATGGCTTTTTCATAATCCAACTGACTAATTGCAATATTCTTTTTCATATCATTATATTGCAAAAAAGGTAAGCTCAAACTAGCACCTAAAGTCAGGGCAGGGTTTTTGATTAACTCAGTCAAAGAGGTACTACTCGAACCCAGATTTCCAGTTAAATTGATAGAGGGATAATAACTCGCAGTGGTGGCATCTTTGTTTGCTAAACTTTCGCGTAGGCGTAGTTCTGATGCCCTTAAATCAGGACGGCGCGATAATATATCCGAGGGTAATCCTGCTGCAATCTGCGGTAAGCTGACTTGAGGCAGACGTTGGGGCTCTTGCAAATTTAACTGTTGTACAGGAATATGAAGTAACACAGCGATGGCAGTACGCGTTTCCACCAGACTTTGCTGAATTTGACTTAAATTGGCTTTTTGACTTTGTACCGATTGCTCGGCTTGAGTCAGATCTAAACCTGAAACAGCGCCAGCTTTATATTGGCTATTCACTAAACTATACAGTTTCTCAGAAGTTGCCAGACTTTGTTTCGCCGTTGCTAGGCTTTCATTCAGATAAGCCAGTTGCCAGTAGAGTTTTGCGGTTGTTCCAATCAAAGTTTGGGCAGTCGCCTGTAAATCTTGTTCAGTGGCTAAAGCTTCCCATTTTGATGCTTCCGTCTGACGTGCCAATTTACCAAATAGATCTAGTTCATAGCTGACACCTGCATTTAAAGATAAACCTTGTGAGCTGTCATCACCTGAGTTGAGATCAATTCGATGTCCGGCAGAAACCCCTGAACTGACGCGTGGGCCTTGTTGATCGGCTGCTAAACCGGCTTTTAAACGGGCCTGTTGGATTGCAATTCCAGCAACAGCCAAGTCCGTGTTTTTGGCAATGACTTGATCGACCAGTTGATTCAATTGTGGATCACCAAACAATGTCCACCAATGATCTGCATAACGGTCAAAAGTTGTATTTTTAGCAGTTTGATCATATTGGAACTGTTGTGGCGTTTGTACGGTCGGTGTTTGATAGGGCGTTTTAACAACAGCAGCACAACCAACGAGGGTAGATGAAGCGATGATGAGAGCACATAACGGGGTTAATTTAGATAATGACATAATGCTTCCTATTATTCTCGTGCCAACGCTGCAACAGGGTCGAGTTTTGCGGCATTCTTTGCAGGTAAAAATCCAAAAACCACACCAATGAGGGTAGAACATACAAATGCTGCGATAATCGAGGTAGTCGAATAGGCAACAGCAAAGTTTCCTGCGGCGACTTTATTAATCAGTTGCCCTAAACCCAGTGACAACAGCACGCCGAGTACACCGCCAATTAAACACACCAAAATTGCTTCAATTAAAAACTGTTGTAAAATATCACTTTGTCGTGCACCAACTGCCATACGAACGCCGATTTCCTGAGTACGCTCTGTCACGGATACCAGCATAATATTCATCACGCCGATTCCTCCGACCACCAGTGAAATCACGGCAATCGCAGACACAAGCAAGGTCATGGTGCTGGTAGTTTTTTCAATGGTTTGGCGGATACTGTCACTGTTCATGGTGAAAATATCTTGTTGACCATGTCTTAAGGTCAATAAGTTCACAATGGCATTTTCCGCTGCATTGGTGGAATACTGATCATTAATCCGCACAATGATATTACGCACATTGGCTTGACCTAACATACGACTCATGACTGTGGTGTAGGGCATATACACGTTTAGCGTATCATCTGAGCCCATTGCACTGGTTTGCGGTTCTACAATTCCAATAATACGTGCAGGTACACTTCCAAGTAACACCACTTGCCCAATCGGATTGCTGCCATCGGCAAAAAATTGTTTTTGGGTATTGGTATCAATCACGACATCTTGCGTACGATCACGCACACTACGCCCATCAAAGCTTTGCCCATCTTTAAAAGTTAAGCCTTTTACATCAAAATAGTCATTGCCCACACCATTAATGGTCGCATTGGCTTCATTTTCCTGATAACGAATGGTCTTTGAGGTGCTGACCATCGGCGTGACCGCACTCACATAAGGCTGTGTCGCCAAGGCCTCTGCATCGGCGGGAACCAGTGTTTTAAAATTAGCTGTTTTAGAGTTATCACCAAAACCGCGCCCCTGAAACACAGTAATGGTATTGGTGCCCAAACTACTAATATTTTCCAGAATTTGCTTTTGCGAACCGTTGCCCAGAGCAACCACTGTGACCACGGATGCGATCCCGATGATAATGCCGAGCATGGTCAAAAAAGTACGCATACGATGTGCATTCATGGACAATAATGCCATTTGGAATGCTTCTGAAAGTCGATCCAGTGCAGAACGTAAGGCTGAAACACTTTTGCCTTTAGCTTGTTTATTGGCAAGCGCAGGTGCTGCATCTGGATCAGAATTTAATTCAGTTTCATACTCCGGTACGTTGGCTCGATCCGTAACAATTTCACCATCACTGATTTCAATAATTCGTGTGGCATTTTTGGCGATTTGCATGTCATGGGTGACAATAATGACAGTATGACCCGCCGCATTGAGTTCGCGTAAAATCCGCATCACTTCAACACCGCTATGTGAATCAAGCGCACCAGTGGGTTCATCGGCAAGGATGACATCACCACCATTCATCAAGGCGCGAGCAATAGAAACCCGTTGCTGTTGACCACCAGATAATTGACTTGGACGATTTTGGGTTTTACTGCCTAAGCCCAGTTCTGTGAGTAAAGCGGTGGCACGTTGTTTTCGTTCTGTAGGATTGACACCTGCGTACACGGCAGGCACTTCGACATTGCCCTCAGCCGTTAAATCGCCCAGTAGATGGTAACGCTGGAAAATAAAACCAAAATATTCACGGCGTAACTTTGCCAGATCATCAGGTTCGAGTTTCCCAGTTTCCTGTCCACTGACTTTATAGCTACCACTGGTTGGTCGATCCAGACAACCTAAAATATTCATTAAGGTTGATTTGCCAGAGCCTGATTGACCGACAATGGCAACTAATTCACCTTCATAAATCGTAAGGTTGATGTCTTTTAAAATTTGAACGGTGCTATCGCCAGCAGGGAACTCACGTACCAGATTGCTGACTTCAAGCAAAGCTTGTTGAGTCATGCTTACATTCCCATAGGTCCACGACGACGATTACCACTATTGGCAGAAGCGGCTGAAGTATCAGCGCTATCGGCAATAATGACCTGATCACCTTGTTTTAAGCCTGCAAGGACTTGAGCATTAACACGGTTATTAATACCAATCAGCACTTGTTTCGGTTGAGCCGAACCATCTGCTTGTAAAATACGAACCACACTTAAGCTGGCTTTACCCTCTGCAACTGCCTGTTTCTGTTCCGCGTTCAAATTCAAGCGTTCAAAACTTGGAGTGTTTTTGTCTTTATCACGTTGTTTATGTTCTGCATTTGGTGTTGAAGCTCCCGCAGTTTGAGTGCTGGCTGTACGATTCTGTGCGCCTGCTGGTCGACTGGATAGTGCAGAAGAAGGCACCAATAAAGCATTTTTCACCGAATCCAGTACGATATAAACCTGAGCCGTCATATCAATACGCAATTTACCATCTTCATTGGGTACATCAAATAAAGCATTATAGTAAATGGCACTGCTACTGGTTGAGCTTGAGGAACTGGATGAGTTGCTCGATTCACTCGAAATAGAGTCTGGCGCGGGTTCAATCTGACGTAAGGTTGCATAACGTTTTTTATCATCACCCAATGTCGTGAAATAAACCTGCTGACCTTTTTCCACTTTCATAATGTCTGCTTCACTGACTTGTGCCTTGATGGTCATATTTTGCAGTTTGGCAATTTTAACAATGGTTGGTGCAGACTGATTGGCGTTTACGGTTTGACCTTCTTCAGTCACGATCGCAACCACTGTACCATCTGTTGGTGCAACAATTCGGGTATAACCAATATTGGTCTGAGCTGTGGAACGAGTCACTTTAGCCGATTCAATCTGGGCATCGAGTGCTTTAATTTGTGCCTGTGCTGTTTTATAAGCAGCTTCTGCCGATTCTAATTCTGCTTTTGAGGTGGCATCCTGTGCATACATTTGTTGTTGTCGACGATATTCCAGTTGCTTTTCATTCAGGTTCGCTTGTTGCTGTAAGCGCTGCGCTTCTAAATTCTTGATATTGGCATCGGCGGTTTTTTAACTATTTTCCTGAGTAGTCGAGTCGATCTGAGCAATGAGTTGCCCTTGTTTGACTTCATCTCCCAATTGCACATACATTTTTTTGACCTGACCAGACACCTGTGCACCGACACTAATCAGGCGCGTGGCATCCAGTGTACCTGTCGCTAGTACAGTATTTTCCAGATCACCGCGTGAAACTGTTTCAGTAATATACTGCGGCTGTTGTTGTTTAGGTTTGAAAAAAGTCCATGCGAGTGCAGCAATAATCGCGATACACACCACCGCAATGATCATTTTAGAGGCTTTTATTTTTGGCATAGCAATATCTGGAGTTCGACGTAATTTGGCACTAGTATAAAAGTGAATTAAGGATAAAACGTGAATATTTTTATTGATTTAATGCAATAGTGCGGAATAGTCTTAAACGAGAAACAAGGTTTTTCCACAGAGTTCCGCAATCCCTTGCTGAATCAAATGTTCTGGATTTTCTTTAGACATACCTTTGATAGACGCATCGACTTTTAATAACAAGCTAGGCCAGTTTAAAAATTGTTGTGGATGTAAACGGCGTAGTGCTTGTTGGTAGAGAGAAACTTTGGTTTTCCAAATTCCCAATTGTAAGGCATTTTGCGGCTGTTCAAATAACTGCATTAAGAGCCGCATTTCTTTACTGAGTGTCCACAAGATCAAACTATGTGGTTCGCCAGAAGCAACTAGATATTGAAAAATTTTAATGGATTGTGCCAGATTGCCTTCAAGTAAAGCATCACTTAAATCATAAGTAGTATAGCGAGATTGATCTTGTAAACAGGCATAAAGCTGTTCAATTTGAATCAGAGAATGCTCAGGAAATGTATCATTTACCCGCATCAAACTATTTTTTGCGGCTAATAAATTATGCTCATGATGCTGCATGAGCCATGCCCAGGCATCTGAATCCAGTTGAATTCCTAATTTCTCAGCTTCAATTGTTAAAATACGCTGACGATCTTGAGGGTAGGTAGCTGTTAAAGCAACCACCACACCATTGGCTTCAACCGTTTGAAAAAATGCCGACTTTAAGCTTGAACTATCTTGTTTCGGTAAAACAATCAGTAAGAGATTGGACTCATTATGTTGTAAATAACTTTTGAGCTGTTTGAGTCCATTGGCATCAGGTTTGATGTTGCCATGTACTTCAATGGCAAGTTGCTGTGAAAATAAAGAAAGACTATTTAATGCATTAAAAACGTTTTTCCAGTCATTGACACTGCTGATGTCATAACGCTGGCGTTCAACGTTTTGTTGCTGCCAGCTTTTACGAAAATGATCCAATAAATTTTGCTCAAGCAAAGGTTCTTGGCCGTGTAAAATCCATGCGCCACGCGCTTCTGGGGCGCGTTTTAAGGCTTGTAAATAGTCCAGTTTCATAATTGATCAACACAAAGATACATTTAGTTAGATGTACTCTGTGGCGTGACTTTCGGTAAACGGTTGGCAGAAATCTGACGCGCAATCTGCTGAGCAATATCATCAATTACAATACGATCCAGATAAGTCTCTTCCTGATTTTCCGTGTTAACCGTTGCTAAATCATATTGATAACTACGCGCTGCGGTTAAAGTGCGTGGCGCAGTAATCGGATTGCCTTGATGATCTTCGATCTGAAAAGTGACAGTTAAGCGTAATAAAACTTCAGTGAGTTTTCCATTAAGGAGTTGACGACGCGGCGTATAATCAAGCACACGCAGCGTATAGGCATCGTTGGCATTGCTCAGTTGAACACCACTGGCAGCCAAATAAACACTCAGCTGTTTTTCCAATTCGTCGGTATTTTTAGGCAAAGCAAGATTGAGCCTTTGATAAGCCAATGGTGCGGCAGTTGGATTAGTTCCTTTTAAATGAAAACCACCACAGCCCACCAAGCCTGCACTTAGACCTAAAGTTAATACAACTGCTGCAACACGTTGAACTAAATGCATGCTTTGTCCTCATGGGATTCCAAAATACTTGGAATCATTAATTTTTTAAAATTCACAACATTTTAGATTCAAAGCCCATTGAATGACAACGGGCTTTGTTTGGGTTTTGTTTATTCTACTCAAGTTCCTTCTCCCTTAGGGATAAGGTTAGGATGAGGGGAATGACCTCTTCCTAACCCTCTCTTAAAAGGAGAGGAGATTTAAGCAGCAAATTAAACCACTAAATTCACAAGCTTATTTGGAACCACAATTTCTTTTTTGGTTGGACCCGTTAAGAATTGTTGAACCTCAGGCAATGCTTTAGCCAATGCCAATAATTCATCTTTCGATGCATCAACAGAGACTTCTAACTTGCCACGAAGCTTACCATTGACCTGTACCACAACAGTTTGGGTATTACGGGTCAGTGCAGACTCATCAACGACGGGGAATGTGACCTGAACTAAATCAACACCAAATTGGCTTAATAAAGTCTGACTTAAATGCGGTGCAAATGGAGCAAGCAAGGTTAGGAGTGTCGTGATCGCTTCACGTGTTACAGCAACATCATTGTCATCTTTTGCTTCAAACTTATTGCTGGCATTAAGTAATTCCATCAATGCGGCAATAGCGGTATTGAAGGCATGACGACGTTCAATGTCATCACCCACTTTTTGAATGGTTTCATGGGTTTTACGACGTAAATCCTGAGCATCTTGAGACAGATTGGCTGTATCAATCGTCGTTGCTGAGTTGCCTTGTTCTAGGAAGCCAGCAGCCAAACGCCATACACGTTTCAAGAAACGGTTTGCGCCTTCAACACCTGCATCTGACCATTCTAGAGATTGATCTGGTGGTGCTGCAAACATCATAAACACACGTGCGGTATCTGCGCCGTATTGATCAATGATCGCTTGTGGATCAATGCCGTTGTTTTTCGATTTGGACATTTTTTCTTGTCCACCGATCACGACATCCTGACCATCAGCTTTATATTTTGCAGACAGGATACGACCTTTTTCATCTTTTTCTAAAAGGATATCGGCAGGGTTAAACCATGTTTTTTTACCGTTTTCCGCTTCACGATAGAAGGTATCTGCTAACACCATGCCTTGAGTAAGCAAGTTGGTAAATGGTTCGTTACCCTGCACCACGCCTTCATCACGCATCAATTTATGGAAGAAACGTGCATAAAGTAAATGCAAAATCGCGTGTTCCACACCACCGATATATTGGTTCACTGGAAGCCAGCTTTGCGCAGCTTCTGGTTTGACCATACCACCATTGAAGTCTGGAGATGCATAACGTGCGTAATACCAAGATGACTCAACAAAAGTATCTAAAGTGTCTGTTTCACGACGAGCTTCGCCACCACAGCTTGGACATGTAGTTTGATAAAACTCAGGCATCTTATTCAATGGATTACCCGAGCCATCTGGAACCACATCGGTTGGCAATACCACGGGCAATTGATCTTCTGGAACAGGTACTTGACCGCATTTTTCGCAGTTGATCATTGGAATTGGGCAACCCCAATAACGCTGACGAGAAACACCCCAGTCACGTAAGCGAAATTGAACTTTGGCATTGGCAAGTCCTTGTGGCTCTAATTTTGCAAGGAAAGCATCAAATGCTGCTTGAAAATCTAAACCATCAAACTCACCTGAATTCACCAGTTTGCCATCTTTAGAGCCGTACCATTCTTGCCATTCAGTTGCAGAATATTCTGCATCGTCAGCACCTTTGGCATCAATCACTTGGGTGATAGGCAAGTTAAATTTATTGGCAAATTCGAAATCACGTTCGTCATGTGCAGGAACAGCCATGACCGCGCCTGAGCCATAAGACATCAACACATAGTTGGCAATCCAGACAGGTAAATCTTCACCCGTTACAGGGTGTTTAATAGATAAGCCTGTTGCCATGCCTTTCTTTTCAGCTGTAGCTAAATCCGCTTCTGCGACTGAACCCATACGACATTCTTCAATAAATGCAGCAAGTTCAGGATTGCCTGCTTCTGCTTGGAGCGCCGCTGCTTTTAGTGCCATTGGATGTTCTGCTGCAACCGCAACATAAGTCACACCCATCAAAGTATCTGCACGGGTGGTGTAAACGGTTAGACCATCGGCGTAGACTTCGGTGTTCGCAGATGGAAAAGTAATGTCCATCCCTGTAGAACGACCAATCCAGTTGCGCTGCATGGTCAAGACTTGTTGTGGCCAACCATCTTTTAAGGTATCTAAATCGTCTAATAACTCTTGCGCATAATCAGTGATGCGGAAGTAGTACATTGGAATATCGCGTTTTTCGACCAATGCGCCTGAACGCCAGCCACGACCATTTTCAACTTGTTCATTGGCAAGTACAGTCTGGTCAACGGGATCCCAGTTTACGGTTGAAAGCTTACGATAAATCAAGCCTTTCTTATAAAGTTGGACAAATAACCATTGTTCCCAGTGATAATACTCTGGTGTACAGGTCGCAAATTCACGATCCCAATCCACAGACAAGCCCAATTTTTTTAATTGGTCACGCATATAGGCGATGTTTTCAAAGGTCCATTTGGCAGGGGCAACCTGATGCGCAATCGCTGCATTTTCAGCAGGTAAGCCAAAAGCATCCCAACCCATCGGTTGTAATACGGTTTCACCTTTTAAACGATGAAAACGGCTGATCACATCACCAATCGTATAATTACGCACATGCCCCATATGCAGTTTGCCACTTGGGTAGGGGAACATCGACAGGATGTAGCGATGTTTACCTTCAACAGTGTCTGCAACTTTAAATGCCTTGCGAGCTTCCCAGTCTTGTTGAACTTGAGCTTCGATAGCACTTGCTTGATATTCGGGGTCAATGTGAGTAGTCATAAACGTATTAAGGACAACAATCTAAAGTTAAAAAATATTGCTGCACAGCATAGCGCAAAATCAAAAAAAAAGCGCATGTTGTACAAGGGATTTTATACACAATATAAAAAACAGGTCTGGAATTTATCCAGACCTGAGATTTATTTTTGATTTGAGTGAGGTCATTTAAACTGCACGATTTGTCGCTGGAGCAGCGCTTGGTGCGGTTTGTTCAGATTTTGGCATTACCTGAGGTGGGTTAGACGCAGGTGTTGATGACTGATTTTTATGGCCATTTTCTGTATTTGGCTGATTTTGCTCTGGATGAGATGGATTATTTTGTGTAGGGCGTGAAGTATGCCCATAAGTTTTAACTTGTCCCTGTTTTTTTGAACCTTTGGGTGGCGGCGTAGTGGTGTAGTGCGTCGAACCTTTGCTATCTACCCATTTGTAATATTGTTCAGCATGATTCTGAGTAGCAAATAGCATCAGACTAGCCATTAGCGCGCTTTGTGCTAAAAAAAATACCTTAGAACGATACACTATATATTTGCTCATAGCCTGAATGTCCATTAATAACAATCTGATTTTATAACGAAAAAAACGTCAATAAAGTTGAGTAATGCTGATTGTAAATCATACGCTTTAAATTGCGGTAAATGAACAAAAATGAAAAGAGGAATTGCGATAAATGGTGTAAATAAATCGATTAAGCTTCAAGTAATTTGGTTTAAAAATATACACACAAAAAATAAACGGCAAAAAGCGAGCATTTCGCCTTGACTTTAATAGTTGAAACATAAAAAATGTTCGCTTTAGTTTTATATGCCTTTATTCGATCACCCTTCGAATAATGTCATGGTATGTAATGGACATTCTCTCTAGCCGAGAGGGTGATTTTGCTCAAGACCTGTTTATCCCAACAGTTCTTTAATGAAGCTGAGACAACTTATACGGTGATCAGTTTAGAAATTTTTCCTATTACAGCAAAAACTTGGAAGTATGTGTGCTATAACAGTGCAGAAAGTAAATGAATGACACACTATTTATGTCTCCCATAAATGGTGCAAAAGACTAGGGTGAATCACGTTGGAACTTTTATCTGGTGGTGAAATGCTCGTTCGCGCACTTGCGGATGAGGGCGTTGAACACGTTTTTGGATATCCAGGCGGCGCAGTTTTACATATTTATGACGCGCTTTTTCAACAAGACAAAATTAATCATTACCTTGTACGCCATGAACAAGCCGCAGGCCATATGGCCGATGCTTACTCTCGCGTAACTGGTAAGACGGGTGTGGTGCTGGTCACTTCAGGTCCAGGCGCAACCAATACTGTCACTCCAATTGCTACAGCTTACATGGACTCAATCCCAATGGTGATTTTGTCTGGTCAGGTTGCCAGCCATTTAATTGGAGAAGATGCATTTCAGGAAACAGATATGGTCGGTATTTCCCGTCCAATCGTAAAGCACAGTTTCCAAGTGCGTCATGCCAGTGAAATTCCTGCCATTATTAAAAAAGCATTTTATATTGCTTCAAGTGGTCGTCCGGGGCCAGTTGTGGTCGATATTCCAAAGGATGCGACCAATCCTGCTGAAAAATTTGCCTATGAATATCCTGAAAAAGTGAAGATGCGTTCGTATCAGCCGCCTTCACGTGGACATTCAGGACAAATTCGTAAAGCCATTGATGAGCTGCTTTCTGCAAAGCGCCCTATGATTTATACGGGTGGTGGTGTGGTTCAGGGCAATGCATCTGCATTATTGACTGAGCTTGCGCATTTGCTCGGTTATCCAGTGACCAATACCCTAATGGGTTTGGGCGCGTTTCCTGGTGATGATCCACAATTTGTGGGCATGTTAGGGATGCACGGGACTTATGAAGCCAACATGGCGATGCATAATGCCGATGTGATTTTGGCGATTGGCGCGCGTTTTGATGACCGTGTCACCAACAATCCAGCCAAATTCTGTCAAAATGCCAAAGTAATTCATATTGATATTGACCCAGCAACCATTTCCAAGACGATTATGGCGCATATTCCTATCGTAGGTGCTGTTGAGCCTGTGCTTCAGGAAATGCTGGCACAACTCAAGCAAATGAATGTGTCGAAGCCAAATCCAGAAGATATTGCTGCTTGGTGGTCACAAATTAATGAATGGCGTAAAGTTCATGGCTTACGCTATGAAGCGGGTCAAAATGGTGTGATGAAACCACAACAAGTGGTTGAGACATTGGATCGTGTTACCAATAGTGAAGCGATTATTACTTCTGACGTTGGTCAGCATCAGATGTTTGGTGCGTTGTATTATAAATACAAGCGTCCACGTCAATGGATCAACTCAGGCGGTTTGGGCACGATGGGCGTGGGTTTACCTTACGCAATGGCTGCAAAACTTGCCTTCCCAGATCAGCAAGTGGTGTGTATCACGGGTGAGGCATCGATTCAAATGTGTATTCAGGAATTATCAACCTGTAAGCAATATGGATTAAATGTCAAAATTCTGTGCCTGAATAACCGCGCCTTAGGGATGGTTAAACAATGGCAGGATATGAATTACGAAGGTCGTCATTCAAGTTCTTATGTTGAATCATTGCCTGATTTTGCCAAGTTGATGGAAGCATATGGTCATGTTGGCATTACCATTGAGCATGCTGATGAGCTTGAGTCCAAGTTGGCTGAAGCGATGGCCATTAATGATAAATGTGTGTTCATTAATGTCATGGTTGATCGTACTGAGCATGTTTATCCAATGTTAATCGCAGGTCAGTCTATGCAAGACATGTGGTTAGGAAAAGGGGAGCGTACCTAATGAGACATATTATTTCTGTACTCGTTGAAAACGAAGCTGGTGCGCTTTCTCGTCTAGTTGGTTTGTTTAGTCAACGCGGCTATAACATTGAAACATTGAATGTTGCGCCAACTGAAGATGAAACTTTATCTCGTTTGACCTTAACCACTTATGGTGATGATCACAAGATTGAGCAAATTACCAAACAATTGAATAAACTGGTTGAAGTGGTGAAAGTCGTTGATCTTTCAGAAGGTGCTCATATTGAGCGTGAATTGATGTTGATCAAGGTGAAAGCCTTAGGTGCAGCTCGTGCTGAGATTAAACGCACTGCGGACATTTTTCGTGCACAAGTCGTCGATGTAACGCCCACGACTTATACCATTCAGATTGCAGGGACTACCGATAAACTTGATGGCTTTATCGATGCACTTGCAGAAAATACGATCTTGGAAGTGGTTCGCTCAGGCGTATCTGGTATCGCACGTGGTGAAAAGGTTTTAACAATTTAATTTTTTTAAAACCCCTCATCCCAACCTTCTCCCAGAGGGAGAAGAAGTTCCCTCTCCTTGAGAGGGTTAGGGTTAGGGTGAGGGGGAAATACTCAACATATTTTAAAGTTTTCATGGAGACAACAGATGCAAATTTTTTACGATAAAGACTGTGATTTATCTATCATCCAAGGCAAAAAAGTAGCCATTATTGGTTATGGTTCACAAGGTCATGCACATGCGCTTAACCTTAAAGATTCTGGCGTTGACGTCACCGTGGGTTTACGTGCGGGTTCTACTTCTTGGAAAAAAGCTGAAAATGCAGGCTTGAAAGTTTCTGAAGTTCCAGCAGCAGTTGCTCAAGCTGACTTAGTCATGATCTTGACCCCAGATGAATTCCAGTCACAACTTTATCGTGATGTAATTGAGCCGAATATCAAAGAGGGTGCGACTTTAGCATTTGCTCATGGTTTCTCTGTTCTTTATAACCAAGTTGTTCCACGTAAAGACTTGGACGTCATCATGGTTGCGCCTAAAGCACCAGGTCACACTGTACGTTCAGAATTCCAACGTGGTTCTGGTGTACCTGATCTAATTGCAATCCATCAAGATGCTTCTGGTAATGCACGTAATGTGGCGCTTTCTTACGCTTCAGGCGTAGGTGGTGGTCGTACGGGTATCATCGAAACTTCTTTCCGTGAAGAAACTGAAACTGACTTGTTCGGTGAACAAGCGGTTCTTTGTGGTGGTGCGGTTGAATTGGTGAAAATGGGCTTCGAAACTTTGGTAGAAGCGGGTTATTCTCCAGAAATGGCTTATTTCGAATGCTTACACGAACTTAAATTGATCGTGGACTTGATGTTCGAAGGTGGTATCGCAGACATGAACTACTCAGTGTCTAATAACGCTGAATATGGCGAGTATGTAACCGGTGTTGAAGTCATCAATGATCAATCACGTGAAGCAATGCGTAATGCGCTTAAACGTATCCAGTCTGGTGAATACGCGAAAATGTTCATTCAGGAAGGTGCGTTGAACTATCCTTCTATGACTGCACGTCGTCGTCAAAACGCTGCTCATGGTATCGAAGTAACGGGTAACAAGCTACGTGCGATGATGCCTTGGATCCAAGCAAACAAAATTGTTGATAAAGAGAAGAACTAATTTCTCGAATCAATTAATTTGAATGCCAAGACCCACTCTATTTGAGTGGGTCTTTTATGTTTATTGTTACGTGCCTCAAAAAGATGAAAGCAGTGCTTCCATCTTTTTTCGTACCTTGGATTCAAGCGAATAAAATCGTAGACAAAGAAAAGAACTAATTTGAGTTGAGTTTCTGAAAAACCCTGCAAATTGCAGGGTTTTTCTTTATCACAGCTTTGTTGGAAACCCGTGATTTAATTCATAAAACCCATCAAATTTGTGTTTTTATTCTGTTGATTTTTAAGGTAAAAAAAACTTGACCTTCACAGCGATAGTGGTATTGTTTAATGACATCAAAAACTTGATGTTAAGAAGGTCAAAGTGAGCAGGGAGAGGGCTGTTTATTTAGCTTTCAAAATAAAAACAAGTATCTAATAACCATGGAAATTTTGTATGGTACATGTTGATTATGACTATACCTTTGTACTCGGTTCAGTTCTAGTCGCTGTCATCGTGTGCTATGTAGCCATTTCTACAGAACAATTAATTTTTAAAGACACCTACAAGTATTTTGAAAAATGGATTCTAATTTCCAGTAGTCTTATTTTAGGCTTTGCTATTTGGTCGATGCATTTTGTTGGGATGTTTGCCTGCCATTTACCTGAAGGCTATTCTTTCGATCTAGGCTTAACCATATTGTCCTACCTGATTGCAGCAGTAGCTTCACTGTTCGCACTTTGGTTAACGTCACGTCCAACTTTACCTTTGCCTCGTCTTGTGATTGGCTCTGTTCTCATGGGTTTGGGAATTTCAGGGATGCATTATACGGGTATGATGGGCTTGGTGATCGAAAATCATCATCTGGTCTATGATCCTTTGATTGTTGTATTTTCAGTACTCATTGCGATTAGTGGTTCAGGTTTAGCTTTTTTTCTCATTTTTAAATATAAAAGTGCAATTGGACGAAAATCGGGGTTAAAACTAGCAATAGCGTTGACAATGGCGCTCAGTATTGTGGGGATGCACTATACGGGTATGGCTGCGACTACATTCATTTCGACTCATAATAATCATGTCATGATGGGTTATGAAGCAGGTCAGGGACTGCTCTTATTTACTATCCTGTTTGTGACTAGCCTGATTTTGGTTGCTGGTTTTTGTGTTGCTGTTCTAGAGCTCAGGCTGGAGGAGCGTAATCATGCACTTTCACAATTAAATAAAGAACTTGCAGGTCTAGCGACCAAAGATAATCTAACCAAATTACCTAATCGTTTATTTTTAGTTGATTATGCGCAAGTCATTTTTGCAGAACACCGTTTACGTGAGCAGAATATTGCTTTTTTATATTTAGATTTGGATCGCTTTAAGTCAGTCAATGATGCTTTTGGTCATCATGTAGGAGACCAGTTATTGATTCAGATGGCGAATCGTGTTTACCGCCATTTAAATGAACGAAGTAAGTTTTTGAGAATAGGGGGTGATGAGTTTTTACTGATCATTGAAAACTCGACTATTGCAGAAGCAATTGAAAAAGCTGAAGATGTTTTGCAGCAGGTTCAGGAAACCTATCTCATTATTGGCAAAGAAATTAATGTATCGGCCAGTGTGGGGATCGCGATGTATCCTGAACATGGCGCGAATTTACAAGATTTATTAATTAATGCTGATGCGGCCATGTTGAGTTCTAAAGAGCAGGGACGTAATACCAGTACATTGTTTAGTTATTCCAGCGTACAGGATGAGGCAAAAAGTCAGTCCAAATTGATCAATGATTTGTATAAGGCTGTAGATGAGCAACAATTTGTATTATTTTACCAGCCCAAATTCACCATTCATCAAAAAATTTGTGGGGTGGAAGCTTTAATTCGCTGGCAACATCCAACATTGGGATTACTCACTCCCCATATGTTTATTGATGGCGCGGAAAAAACGGGTTTGATTGTTCCAATGGGCTATTGGGCACTTGAAGAGGCCTGTAAGCAGATTCAGGAATGGGTTCATAATAATATTCCTTTTTATCCGATTGCCGTTAATCTTTCTGCAATTCAATTTGAAAACAAAAAATTATTTTCAACTCTTGAAAGTTTAATAGAAAAATATAATATTCAACCTAATCATTTAATTATCGAAATTACTGAATCAACTGCGATGCGTCATATTGATATGAGTATTCGCACTTTTGAACGTTTACGTGATTTGGGTATTCGTATCGCCATTGATGACTTTGGTACAGGTCATTCTAGTTTTCTTTATTTAAAAGATTTACCTGTAGATGAGCTTAAGATTGATCGTGGTTTTATTGTGAACCTTGAATCAGGTTCGAAAGAAAAAATTATTCTGGAAAGTATTATTCAGCTAGCAACAAAATTAGGATTATGTGTCACAGCCGAAGGCGTGGAAACTCCTCAACAAGCCGAAATTTTAAGTCGTTTAGGTTGCCATCAGCTACAAGGTTATCTATTGGGTACGCCTGTTTCAGTAGATCGTCTTGCTATATATAAAGAAAATCACCAATTTGCTTAAATTTTTTTTATAAATTATTGATATTTAATTTTTTTAATAATTTGGATAGTTCAGTAATTTTTTTATATATTAAGTTCTTTTTTGGAACTTGATTGTGTATAGTATTGATATCTGCTGATGTTAAGGACGAATGCTCATTTTAATACAGCAGGATTTATACGATTTTAATTATCTAAGTATTTAAAAAAGATAGCACAGGAGAAAACGGATCATGGATTTAAAAAAGATGACAGGATTGGAAATAATGCAGGCCTTTGCTCAAGGCTTATTTCCCGCACCTGGTATTGCGAAAACCATGCCGATGCAACCACTTGAAGTTGAACATGGGCGAATTGTATTTGAAGCGATCGCGGATGAACGACATACCAATCCTTTAGGTGGTGTGCATGGTGGTTTTGCTGCCACAGTACTTGATTCGGTCACTGGTTGCGCTACACATACAGTTTTGGCGGCAGGAGAGGCGTATGGCACGACAGATCTAGCCATTAAAATGTGTCGTCCGATGCCATTTAATCAAAAGCTGATCGCTGAAGGCAAGGTGATTAATATGGGCAAGAATCTGGTGATTTCAGAAGGCTATTTACGTGACGAAAACGGTAAATTATATGCGCATGCTACAGCGACCAACATGATTATTCGTGCTAAATCTTAGAGGAATCATTGATTCGAAAATAGACGAAATAATTCATTTTTTCTTCAAAAAGTAAGCAAGGTCGAGAACAGATTTTCAACTTTGCTAAATACCAGATATCATCATTGAAATTTGTATTGGATACATCCGATGTAAGAAAGCAATAAACAGTTTTGGTATTTAGGCGCTGACTGCCGAAGATAGCATGTGGATAAAACAGATTTCATCCACAGAAACGGATGTGGCGATTTATCCTTTTGCTATTTCTGCTACAATTGCGCCAATTTTAGTTTTCTTACATCTAGGTAACAAATCGTGTTTACCGCAACGATGTTCAATATGAAGATTTATACATGTTTAAAGATCAGTTAGCGCAAGAAGTGAGTGCGCGTAGAACCTTTGCCATCATTTCGCATCCTGATGCGGGTAAAACGACCATGACAGAAAAATTACTGTTATGGGGTAAAGCCATTCAGGTTGCAGGTATGGTAAAAAGCCGTAAATCTGACCGTGCAGCGACATCTGACTGGATGGAAATGGAAAAAGAACGCGGGATTTCGATTACCACGTCGGTGATGCAGTTCCCCTATAAAAAACATACCATTAACCTACTCGATACGCCGGGACATGAAGACTTTTCCGAAGATACCTACCGTACTCTAACCGCAGTAGACTCGGCATTGATGGTGATTGATGGTGCAAAAGGGGTCGAGGAGCGAACCATTAAATTGATGGAAGTGTGTCGTATGCGTGATACGCCGATCATTTCTTTCGTCAACAAAATGGACCGAGAAATTCGAGAGCCTTTAGAACTTCTGGATGAAATCGAAAATGTTTTGAATATTCGCTGCGTTCCTATTACATGGCCTTTAGGCATGGGACGCGACTTTGCGGGTGTTTATAATATTCTTGAAGATAAATTATATGTCTATAAGGCAGGTTTTGGTTCAACCATTACCGATATCGAAGTGCGTGATGGTTATGATCATGCTGATATTCGTGAAAAAGTCGGTGAATTGGCTTGGGCTTCATTTGAAGAGTCCTTAGAACTGGTGCAAATGGCCAATGAACCTTTAGATCGTGATTTGTTCCTGCAAGGTAAACAAACGCCTGTACTTTTTGGTACAGCTTTGGGTAACTTTGCCGTTGATCATGTACTTGATGCCTTTATTCAATGGGCGCCAGAGCCGAAAGCACATCCCACGCAGGAACGTACCGTTGAAGCTACGGAAGAAGGCTTTAGTGGTTTTGTTTTTAAAATTCAAGCTAATATGGATCCGAAACATCGTGACCGTATTGCCTTTATGCGTATTTGCTCAGGCAAATATGAAAAAGGTTTAAAGATGAATCACGTGCGTATTGGAAAAGATGTGCGTATTTCAGATGCATTGACCTTCCTTGCAGGTGAGCGTGAGCATCTGGAAGAAGCTTGGCCGGGTGATATTATTGGTTTACATAATCACGGCACGATTCAGATTGGGGATACCTTTACCAGTGGTGAAAAGCTACATTTTACTGGTATTCCACACTTTGCCCCAGAAATGTTCCGTCGTGTCCGTTTGCGTGATCCTCTCAAATCCAAACAACTACAAAAAGGTTTAAAAGAGTTGTCGGAAGAAGGGGCAACCCAAGTCTTTATGCCACAAAATAGCAATGATTTGATCGTCGGTGCGGTGGGGGTACTTCAGTTTGATGTCGTCGCATATCGCTTAAAAGAAGAATACAAAGTCGATTGTATTTATGAGCCAGTCAACATTAATACCGTGCGCTGGATCTACTGTGATGATGATAAAAAAATGAATGACTTCAAGAAAAAAGCCCATGATCAATTGTCGCTAGATGGTGGTGGTCATTTGACTTATCTGGCACCGAGTCGTGTTAATTTGCAAATTATGCAGGAACGCTGGCCTGATATTGAGTTCCGCAATACACGCGAACACTAAATTGCATGCAGCAGCTTCTTTCGGGAAGCTGTTTTTTATTTTAAAGTAGACGCTTTGATCAATGTGGGAAAGCATCATGCAGATGACAAAACAGTTCTTGATGGTGGGTTTAATCGGGATATTGTCCATGCTGGCTGCTTGCACAAAAAGCGATCATGATCAGAAAGCTGAGCAGGAAAAGTCGGCTACTTCACACGATAAAGCAGAGATTTTACCTTATTTGGATATTCAGGAAAGCAAAGCCAAATATGCGTTGCCTTTTTGTGAAAAGAAAAACTGTATTGATATTGATATACAAAGTATTCAGACTAAAGACAGTTGGCTTAATAGCTGGGTTGAGCAAAAACTGGCGTATGTGGTGCAGGCGCAAATCGGTCAAAATCAGAAAATCAATTTGCAAAAAGCTATTAATGCCTATGTTGCCAAATCTGATACATGGCAGGATCAGTATTCTAAAAATCAGGCTTATGAGCTCCATATCACCACGCGAGTCGCTTCGCAGCGTAATGAATATGTATTATTGCAAGTTGGCCTAAACTCAAAACAAGAAGAAGTCACCGTAAAAGATCGTTATTATTTTTTTGTGGCCAATCGCAAACTGCAAAAAGAAGTCAACATTCTGGATATTTTACAGAAGAATCAACAAAGTAACATGAATCAAATTGTTCAGGATCATTATCAAAAATGGTTGAAGCAACAATCGGCTGAAGTACAGGCCGAAGCGCCGAAAAAATTATATTGGGGACAGGCGGACTGGTTTTTTGATAGTGAAGGGATTGGACTGCACTATCGTGCCAATCAAATTAGCAAACGAGCGGGTCAATTTGATATTTATTTATCAACAGCGCAAACTAAAGCATTGTTACAGCCTGAGATTTATCACAAAATGTTTTAATCTGTATTGAAATTTACACAATACTGGTCAAGCATGATCAAGTTACATTAGCATGAATTGAAAATTATTTTTTGTTAGGCAATCACGATGTTGCAATCTAAATATTCGCTGTTTCCAGCTCCACAAAGAAAACAATCTACTGCAAAACTTAGTTTGACAGTTGCGGTCTGTGCTTTATTGCTCACTGCTTGTCAGCCGAAGTCTAAACCTGAAGATACTGACCAGAAGCAAAATGCGGCTTCTGAAGTGCAACCACAAGTGTTGGCACTTGAAGGGTCATCTGTACGATTAGCTGTGAATTTGCCAGATTGTTCAGGCAAGAACTGCCCTCAATTTGTGGTTGAACGTTTACAGAGTAATTTCCCTTTTATTGATCAAATCATGGATCGGGAAATTTTAAAGAACTTAAAACAAATTTTGGATATTTCAGAGATTAATCAAAAAGAGCAGGCGGCTTCAACACCTGAAACGAATCCATCAAAATCGGATGATGTTGCTGCGAGTTCAGAACCTGTATCTGAGCAGCAAAAAATGCAGCAACAAGTTGAGCCCTATGTTCAATCTTTTGTCGAGATGGATAAAGAATTAAAAGCGTTGAGTGCCAATCATCAGATTAATATCATGATTAAACCCTCGATTTTAAAATCTCAAGAACCGATCGCGACTGTGGTTTTAAACACCAGTAGCTATTTAGGTGGTGCGCATGGTTCTTCGGCACAGCAGTATTACAACTTTGATTTGAAGCAACAAAAGCAAATTCAGCTGAATGATTTGCTCTTGCCCAATCAGAGAAAGGCACTGGAAGCTAAAGCACATGACGCTTTTAAAGCATGGGTGATGGACTCTAAGCTTGCGGATAATGTTAACGATTATGAACAAGCTTGGAAGTTTAAGCTTTCAGATAACTTCCTATTAGGCGAGCAAGGTTTAATTTTACAATATGGTGAATATGAAATTGGACCTTATTCGGCAGGGTTACCACGTTTGGTGATTCCTTATGATCAACTCAACGGTATTTTAAAAGCTGAATATTTACCACATACTCAGGCAACTTCTGAGCCTGTGGTGAATGCGCAGCATCATAAGCCACAGAGTTAAGGGATGCATTTTTCACTATTTGATACGCATACGCATTTTGATGTGCCAGATTTTGATCCTGATCGGAAGGAACTGGCACAACAAGCCAAAGCTGTTGGTGTAGAAAGACTGATTTTAATTGGCTTTAGCGAGTCCAGATTTGCAGATTTGATTCGTATTCAACATGAATTAAATCAGTTACAGCATGCTCCTATCAGCTATTTGGCTCCGGGGCTGCATCCTTTTTATATTGAGCAGCATGCACCAGATCATTTGGAGCGATTGGAACAAATTTTAAAACAAGAGTCCTGTATTGCTGTCGGAGAAATTGGACTTGATACTTTTTTGCCACAGCATAAACAGTCAGAACTTTATCTGAAACAAAAACAATATTTCACGGATCAACTGAATTTAGCAACGCAGTATAACAAACCTGTGTTATTGCATATTCGAAAAGCACATGCAGATGTGTTACAGATTTTAAAACAGCAACATTTTAAGTTGGGCGGTATCGCACATGCTTTTAGTGGTGGTGTTGAAGAAGCCAAAGCTTTTATTCAACTTGGCTTTAAGTTGGGTATCACTGGGCAAATTACCAATCCAAATGCGAAAAAACTGCATCGTGTCGTTGCAGAAGTTGGACTTGAACATTTGGTTCTGGAAACGGATTGTCCCGATATGACGCCATTGTGTTGTCAACATTCGACCGAACATCGGACCCGAAACACGCCTGTGAATTTACCTTATGTATTAGAGGGTTTAGCGGCAAGTTTAGCCATCAATGAAGCAACTGTTGCCCAAAAAGTATGGGAAAATTCATTGAACGCACTTCAATTAACGCAATAAAAAACAAGTACATTCAAAAGTATAACCAAAAGAAAACATTCTAATTTTAAAAGTGGCATACATTAAAAGAAGCCAATGAAACTTTAAAAGAACATAGCCAAACCGGAGGATAGCCGCATGGCCAGCTATAGCAAAATCAATAGTTTTAATGCTTTAAAAACACTCAATGTCGGTTCAGCTCAATATCAAATTTTTAGTTTGCAACAAGCAGCCCCGAAGCTCGGTGATATTCACAAGCTTCCCAAATCCTTAAAAGTATTATTAGAAAATTTGTTACGCTTTGAAGATGATCAGACGGTAAGCGCTGCGCATATCCATGCCTTAGTCGATTGGCAAAAAACCAAAACATCGGATCAGGAAATTCAATATCGTCCTGCACGTGTGCTAATGCAGGATTTTACAGGCGTGCCTGCGGTGGTCGATTTGGCTGCAATGCGTGCTGCTATGGCCAAAGCGGGTGGAGACCCTGAAAAAATTAATCCACTTTCGCCTGTTGATCTGGTGATTGACCATTCGGTGATGGTCGATCATTTTGCCAATGATCATGCTTTTGAAGAAAATGTCGAAATTGAAATGCAGCGTAACGGCGAGCGTTATCAGTTTTTACGTTGGGGACAGTCTGCTTTTAATAACTTTAGTGTAGTGCCACCCGGAACAGGGATTTGCCATCAGGTCAATCTGGAATATCTGGCTCAAGCGGTTTGGACGGGTGAGGAACAAGGACAAACTTTTGCTTTTCCCGACACTTTGGTCGGAACAGATTCACATACCACCATGATCAATGGCTTGGGCGTATTGGGTTGGGGCGTCGGTGGGATCGAGGCTGAAGCTGCGATGTTAGGTCAACCGATTTCCATGCTGATTCCAGAAGTGATCGGATTTAAACTGACAGGAAAATTGAAAGAAGGGATTACTGCAACAGATTTAGTGCTGACAATTACCCAAATGCTTCGTCAAAAAGGCGTCGTGGGTAAATTTGTTGAATTTTATGGTGATGGTCTAGCGGACTTACCATTGGCAGATCGGGCAACGATTGCCAATATGGCACCTGAATATGGTGCGACATGTGGTTTTTTCCCGATAGATGATATTACCCTTGAATATATGCGTTTAACAGGACGTAAAGCTGATCGTATTGCGTTGGTCGAAGCCTATAGCAAAGAACAGGGTTTGTGGCGTAGTACAGGTGACGAACCTGTCTTTACCGATACTTTAACGCTAGATATGGCAACGGTTGAGGCCAGTTTGGCAGGACCAAAACGTCCACAGGATCGTGTGGTATTGGCCAAAGTACCTGAAACGTTTCAAGCTGTCATGGATTTGACTTTAAAGCCAACAAAGCCTGAAAAAGAACGTTTAGAAAATGAAGGCGGTGGCGGGACAGCGGTTGATGCACAGCAAGCCAATTTTGAACCTGAAACAGCCCATTGTGTGATTGATGGCGAACGTTATGAGCTGCATCATGGTGATGTGGTGATTTCAGCGATTACATCGTGTACCAATACATCGAATCCAAGTGTGATGTTGGCGGCAGGGTTGCTGGCTAAAAAAGCCATTGAAAAAGGTTTGCAACGTAAGCCATGGGTAAAAAGCTCTCTGGCTCCGGGTTCTAAGGTCGTCACGGATTATTTGGCTGCTGCGGGTGTGACCCCATATCTGGATGAATTAGGTTATAACCTTGTGGGTTATGGTTGTACCACTTGTATTGGTAACTCAGGTCCATTACCAGATCCGATTGAGGCCGCGATTCAAAAATATGATTTAAATGTCGCATCTGTCTTGTCTGGCAACCGTAACTTTGAAGGTCGAGTACATCCTTTGGTGAAAACCAATTGGTTAGCTTCTCCTCCCTTAGTTGTGGCTTATGGATTGGCGGGAACCATTCGTAAAGATTTAACTTCTGAACCGATTGGGCAGGGCAAAAATGGCGAGGATATTTATTTAAAAGATATCTGGCCGAGCAGTGCTGAAATTGCAGAAGTTTTGCAGAAAGTGAATACGGATATGTTCCACAAGGAATACGCGGCTGTATTTGAGGGCGACGAGAGTTGGAAATCGATTCAAATTCCACAAAGTAAAACTTATGAGTGGGAAGATGATTCGACGTATATCCGTCATCCACCGTTTTTTGAGGGTATCGATCAGCCGCCAGAATCCATCACCAATATTGATTCAGCACGGATTTTAGCGGTATTGGGTGATTCAGTCACCACCGATCATATTTCTCCTGCGGGAAATATCAAAAAAGACAGCCCAGCGGGACGTTACTTACAGGAACATGGAATTGAGCCTAAAGACTTTAACTCTTATGGTTCGCGCCGTGGTAACCATGAAGTGATGATGCGCGGTACCTTTGCCAATATCCGTATTAAAAATGAAATGCTTGGTGGTGAAGAAGGTGGTAATACCATTTATATTCCAACAGGTGAAAAATTGGCGATTTATGATGCAGCCATGCGATATAAAGAAGATCAAACGCCATTGGTCATTGTTGCAGGTAAAGAATACGGTACAGGCTCATCACGTGACTGGGCGGCAAAAGGAACCAATCTTTTAGGTGTAAAAGCAGTCATTGCAGAAAGTTTTGAGCGTATTCACCGTTCAAATCTGGTGGGTATGGGCGTGCTGCCACTTCAGTTTGTGGATGGACAAAATCGTCAATCGCTGAGCCTGACAGGTAAAGAACAGTTGTCGATTTCTGGGCTTTCGGATGATATTCAACCCCATCAAACACTGGATATCACGGTGAAACGTGAGGATGGCTCAACCGATCAGTTTAAAGTGTTATGCCGTATTGATACTCTAAATGAAGTCGAATACTTTAAGGCAGGCGGTATTTTGCATTATGTATTGCGCAATTTGATTGCGGCATAAAAATAACTCAGTTCCTTTAACCGCCTTCTTCACGGCAAGAAGGCGGTTGTCAAATTCAGGCACTAACATTCTCAAATTAAACCCAGTAAAATAGCATGCTGAAAAATTCCTGAAAGAAGATGTAATGACTGAACTCCAAACCGATGAATATGACCGCCGTTTTGCAGGCGTTGCCAAGATATATGGTGATGATGCGTTTACTCATTATAAAAAAAGTCATGTTATGGTGATTGGAATTGGCGGTGTTGGAAGTTGGGCTGTGGAAGCACTTGCACGTACAGGGATTGGCGAATTGACACTGGTGGATATGGATGTATTGGCCGCTTCCAATATTAATCGTCAGTTACCTGCGCTATCTTCAACTTTGGGGCAGGAAAAAGCAGAAGTCATGGCGGAACGCTGTCGTCAGATTAACCCGCGGATCAAGGTCAACGTGATCGATGATTTTCTTTCATCTGTGAATGTCGCAGACCTATTGATGTCTAAACCCGATGTGATCTTGGACTGTATTGATGATGTCAAAGCCAAACTGGCTTTAATGCTGCATTGTCGTTTTAATAAAATCCCTTTAATAGTCTCGGGCGGCGCAGGTGGAAAAATTGATCCGCTCAAAATTCGAGTGGCTGATCTGTCCAAAACTGAACAAGACCCGATGTTGGCAAAATTACGCAGTCAATTACGTGCTAAAGGAATTTGCAAAAAGCCAAAAGAAAAATTCGGGATGACCTGTATTTATTCGCTCGAACAACCTACCTTACAAAACAATCTATGCGCGAGTGCGGGTTTACGCTGTGGCGGCTATGGTTCATCGGTAATGGTGACTTCCAGCTTTGGCATGATTGCAGCGGCTGAAGTTTTGAAAAAATTAGACATGAAAAAAACGAAGCCTAAATAAGCTTCGTTCATTATTAATATACTATTTTAAGCTTACAACGGGCGATAATAGGTATATGTGACATTATTATCTTTATATACATCGTAGCTTTGCTGCTTAAAATCAGAAATCCACTGACTACCGCTGTAACCCGCAATATGTCCATATACATGATTTGGGGTGCGTTTAATAATATAAATATCACCCTTTTGTGGATGATCAAACTCAGGTTGAATTTGTCGATAACCAATTTTGGTTAAAGTGTCGCCCCAGTCAGAAGCAGCAATAGGGTGGCTGACGATCTTGGCACCCGCAGATTGCAAAGCGATACGAACACTTTTGGCACATTTTGCCGTGCTGTAGTTACCACTGATACTTTTTAATTTAGCAACGAATTTGTGGATATCGATCTGGCTACGTGAACCATCCGATCCAAAAGAAAACGGTGCTGATCTTTCCCTGTTTTCAGTCACAGTCACTTGGGGGGCATTCTGTGTTTGATAACTATCTGCTACTTGTCCGTCATAAATCATCGTTCAAACTCGTTCTTACATTATTTACACATATCAATAACAATGTATTTGCTTGGCGGAATGATGCTATCGTCTGAACCTTAAAAAGTGTTTTAAGGAATGTAATAATATTTCACAAGTCTGAAACATTTATAAAAAAATATAAATTTATCATGGTTTTAATTCAGTGCCATTTGGCTAAAATTTGGTAAAAAAGAATTTAAATAAATCAATTTTTACTGGATTTAGTTCTGAATTAAAAAATAATGACGAGAGCTCGCATATAAATATGACGAGAGCTCGCATATAAATATATTGAGAGTGACACTAATTTGATAAATAGAAATAATCGATAAAAAGTTACAATCAATATAAATCTGATTTAGCACGTTTTAACGCATGATGCCATCGTTCAAGATGATGAGAACGTTCATCTTCGTTCATTTGCGGTTCAAAGGCACGATCAAGTTGCCAAGACTCAGCGATTTCGTTGAGATTTGAAAAAAGGCCAGACTTTAGACCTGCCATCGCGGCCGCCCCCCAAGCCGTTGATTCAAGCATTTTAGGCCGTAATACAGGGACGTTGAGAATATCTGCCTGAAATTGCATCAGCATATCATTCTGACTCGCTCCACCATCGACTCGTAATTCTTTTAAAGGTTGGGATAAATCTGACTGCATGGCACAAAGCACATCCGACACTTGAAAAGCAATCGATTCAAGCGCCGCCCGCGCGATATGTGCTTTATTGGTTCCCCGTGACATCCCGCACAATAACGCACGTGCTTCACTGTCCCAGTGTGGTGCACCCAAGCCCGTGAAAGCGGGAACTAATACTACACCCTCACTGCTTTTGACCTGATTGGCCAATTGTTCAACCTGAACACTGCTCTGAATAATCCCTAAACCATCACGCAACCACTGTACAATTGCGCCAGCCATAAATACACTCCCTTCAAGCGCATAGCGGGTTTGATTCTGACATTGCCATGCCAGCGTGGTCAGCAGTTGATTTTGACTAAATTGTAATTCCTCGCCAGTATTAAACAGCATGAAGCATCCTGTTCCATAGGTATTTTTTGCTGTACCTATTTCAAAGCATGACTGTCCAAATAGGGCGGCTTGCTGATCACCTAAAACACCCGCGATCGGAATGGTGCTACCTAGTAGCCCAGGTGCTGTATCAGCTATATAAGCATCAGATGAAATAATAGTTGGAAGAACCGAAGCCGGGATATGAAACAATTCGAGCAATTCTTCATCCCAGCTTTGAGTCTGAAGATTCATGAGCATGGTTCTTGAAGCATTACTGACTTCAATGACGTGTTCTGCGCCTTGAGTTAAATTCCAGATTAACCAACTATCGATCGTTCCAAAAGCAACATGTCCTTGCTTTGCGAGCGCTCTTAGTCCGTCTACATTCTCAAGCAGCCAGACCAATTTGCCTGCGCTAAAGTAAGGGTCGATTCGCAGTCCTGTTTTATGATGGACTTTATCCTGCAATTTTTGTTGGATTAGGCCACTGCACCAGTCTGTCGCACGACGATCCTGCCAAATAATAGCAGGTGCTAGTGCTTTGCCAGTACGTTTATCCCATACCACCGTCGTTTCACGCTGATTGGTCAGTCCTAGTGCTTTAATATCCTTTGCCAAGACATGTGCAGAGGCTAAAGCCTGCTGTACCACTGCTATCTGACTTGACCAGATTTCATCGGCATCTTGTTCGACCCAACCTGAATGTGGGGTTCTTATTTTTGTTTCGCGTTGAGCGGTTGCATGAACACGTCCCTGTTCATCAAAAATAATCGCGCGGCTAGAAGTCGTTCCCTGATCGAGTGCAAGTAAATAGCTCATATTTGTTATAGATAGACTTGAAAAATAAAATATTATCTCAATTATCATGTTAAATACATCAGTAGAATCTAGTTGGTTATAAATTGCATAGCAATTTTTGCCGCCTGTGTTATGATGTATGAACTCATCTGGGGGTGTTATTGGCTTCGACGCTGGTGATGAAGCTCATAGATGCATGCCGAGAGCGCATTTTCTCTCGTAAATAAAATTTGCATTTTAATAGTCGCAAACGACGAAACTTACGCTCTAGCTGCCTAAGGGCCGCTTGTCCGCTTCCTAGAATACTTGTGGTTTAGGAACCCGACTGTAGCGCACGCACACAAGTCCGTATAGAGTCAAGCCTCGGGACTTTATACCAAACTTAGAGGATCGCAACTTGTACCCTGTTCGTCGGGTCACTTGGTGTTAAAATAATAGACGATATCTAAGCATGTAGTATTCTCGAGTGTAGTGCTGGCGGACGCGGGTTCAACTCCCGCCACCTCCACCAAAATTCGATTCGGAGCAATCCGATGAAATATAAAAAGTCTTTAAGTTTAATACTTAAAGGCTTTTTTATTTGGTTATTTGTCGATGCAATTCGACATGGTTTGACTACATTTTTGCTTTCTGTGGGTTAAAAATGGGTTAATTTACCCATCTTATCCCCATCGAATTTGGTTGACTCAAATAAAATTTCTGGATTTTATCAATTTCTGCTTCATGCTTATCGATTTAAAAGCCAGTCAAACGCTTGGTAAAAAATGTCTGACTTTCTTTAAATACAGGAAATTCTTTTTATTAATTCTGATCTCCACACGATAACGGATTGTTCCATGCTTAAGTTTTCATTGTGGTATAGTACCCGCAAAATTTACACCATAAAATTTGCGCCTTTATGGCTCAAAGATGGTATAGATTCTAATCGAAACGGTGCAAATTAGGCCTGAATGGTTGCAAATAATTTAGTATCAACATCAACATATATGGATGATTTTTAATGATTAAATCAGACAAAATTGAAAATACTAAAGATTTCAGAATCAGCGTTGCCCCGATGATGGATTGGACAACCCGAGACTACCGTTTTTTTGCACGACTATTTAATCCCAATATTGTGCTGTATACCGAAATGGTAACGACAGGCGCGATTATTCATGGTGATGCCAAACGTCATTTGGATTTTAATTCACAAGAACATCCGATTGTGTTGCAACTGGGTGGCTCTAATCCAAAAGAATTAGCCACTTGCACTAAAATGGCTGAGGATTGGGGCTATAACGAGGTCAACTTAAATGTCGGTTGCCCAAGTGACCGTGTGCAGAACAATAAGATTGGTGCATGTTTAATGGCTGAACCCAACCTTGTTGCTGAATGTATTGATCAGATGCAAAAAACTGTCAGTATTCCCGTGACAGTCAAACATCGGATTGGGATAGATGATATGCAGTCTTATGACGAAATGCTGCATTTTGTAGATACTGTTGCTGCAACTGGTTGTACGCATTTTGTGGTACATGCTCGCATTGCGATTTTGCAGGGTTTATCACCGAAGGAAAATCGCGAAGTTCCTCCATTACGCTATGAAGATGTCTATCGTTTAAAACGTGAACGTCCAAATTTGACCATTGAAATTAACGGTGGCATCAAGACTTTTGAAGAAACACAACAACACCTGCAACATGTAGATGGCGTCATGATTGGTCGTGAAGCCTATCATAATCCTTATTTACTTGCGGAATTTGGACAATTCTGGAACTTAGACATGCCAGATCGATTTAACATCATGCAACAGATGATGCCTTATATCGAAAAACGTTTAGCCGAAGGTGCACCTCTTTCGATTATTACTCGACATATTTTAGGTTTATTTCAAAATCTTCCGGGTGCACGCAAATGGCGACAAGCCCTGAGTGGTGGTAATGCCAAGTCGCTCACCGATATTGAAAATGCTCTACTTAATATTCGTGAAACTATTCAACGATCAGAAGAATCTCAGCAAGAACAGCATATATAAGTGTTTTAAAAGCCTTTGTCATGTAATGCTGAGGGTAGAATATTAATTTTCTAAGGGCTGTACTAGATTCGCAATGTGCTAATCTAGGAAAATGAAGCTAACCAATTGTAAATTAAATAAGAAAATTCAATTAAAAGGCTATTTGCATTACTTGGTTGAATTTAACTTGTTAAGTGCTAAGTTTCTAATATCTTCGCTTTCATCATTTAAGAAGTATTCAGCCATTTCAGGTAGTTCAACCAACACGTTTTTGCGAATTTTAGAGTCTAGGTCAGTTTTTAGTTTTGATGCAAAAGATTTGTCTATATGAAAACACAATAATTTAATATCAGCCGATTCATCGTTGATAAAGAGTTCAGCTAGATTTTTATGCTGATACAGCGCATTCCATCTAACTTTTAAACTTTTGTCATTTACATACTGTCTAGCACACACCTCCCATTTTGCACACCACTCTCGTACAAAGTCAGAAGAATCATTCATTAATTTCAAACCATATTCTTCACTTTTCACAGCAACTACAGCACGAACATAGTGATGTGTATCGTTTAAAAGTACATCTGAAATCTTTGTTGAAGCATATATACAGGAAGCCCGAACATCAGGACTTTTATCATTCATTAACTCATGTGCAATTAACTTGTTATTTTTAGCCGCTCTCATTCGCACATCATCACATTGACTATGAGCCATAACAACCAAACTACTAGCCCACTTCGCGCAACCGACATCAAAAAATTCCCAAAAATCTTCATTGTTTTTTAATACTTCAATGAATTTTTGGTGTGAGTTTGTAATTGTGGAAAATTTTTTAGATATTTCTTCATCATTACAGATGCCTTCAAATAACCCTTGATGGTATTCCATAAAGTCATCATAACTAAGGTCTTGGCAAATCATATCAATATAAAATGGCACATCTGCAAGTTTCATTTTCAAAGGCTTGTGGAGTATATTATCTACATAATACCTACAATCATGGC
>Ga0099800_1004_pt1 | contig 89276 bp, 67 predicted proteins | sample Uncmet6_SortRC_1_FD_89868 | JGI IMG/M metagenome (GOLD analysis project Ga0099800, IMG submission 89868) | Marine eukaryotic communities from CALCOFI LINE 67, Pacific Ocean - CN11_C50_N6_SortRC_1 | ecosystem: Environmental > Aquatic > Marine > Oceanic | place: Pacific Ocean: Monterey Bay... | reverse complement strand
TGATGCTGAGTGCGGGATCTCGAAGTCTGTTGATTATCCGCAGGCAGGCCTTGCTTGGCAGCAAGTTGCAGATATTGGTAGTTCTTATGCTGAACGGCGTTTAGCAAGTTTGTACGCAAAGAAATATATCTTTAATGATGCTACTGGTAAAATTGTTCATGGCGAGGGCATGGGCAAGGTACTGATCATAGATGACGGTGAAGACACTCTCGAAATAATTTCTTTGATGATTCGGAAAGTCGGTCTCCAGCCAGTTACAGCTACTGATGGGCTTGATGCACTTGAGAAAACTTTAACCCATTATCACTTGATGGCGATGTTGATAGATCTCCAAATGCCAAATATGAATGGTTTTGAGTTCATATCTACATTGAGGGAACAGCATGCTTTTGAGGATGTTCCCATAGTGGTTATCACAGCTCATACTAGTCCAGCGCTTGTAAGGCAGGGTCAGAAGTTTGGTGTACATAGTTGGTTAACAAAGCCAATAGAGTTTCAAAAAGTGGAAGAGATATTTGCTAGTATTATCCAGGATAGAGCTGCGCAGAGGAATACCCTAGGAGGTTTGAACGTCGGTTGAGCTTCATAATTGATGAAAAGATAAAAGTCATGGTGTGTGGTATGACTCAGCTCTACCGCTCGAATTTTAGTAAGATTTTGAGTGAGATGGGTATTCAAACTATTGAAACCGTAGCAGATCATAGCCATGCTCTTCAAATCCTTGAAACAGAGAACTTTGATTGGTTGATAATGGATACTAACTGGCGTGACGATATTAATGCCTTCAACTTATTGAAGTTAATTGCAAAAACACCAAGTATTTCACAGACAAAAGTCTCATTTCTAGTGACCGAAGAGGATATGCCTTATTTATCTTTTGGTTTCGAGCTTGGCGTTGTCTCCTGGCATCCACTAGGGGTGTCCTATGGTGTCTATCAAGAGGAATTTCTAAAGCTTCAGAATCTAACTATCAAATTTGAAGGCAATGCTAGATTCATTGCCGGAACTTATCTAAGTAAGCACCTTAAGGCTTTAAAGCATTACGATGATTTGACAATGCTATGGCAGAAAATAATTTACCATTACCCGGAGTCGACGGAGGCAATAAAATGGCTTGGTGAAGCTATGCTTTTAAGTATGAATGGGGTTGAGGGTAAGCGTATTTTGGCACAAGCTTCCTTTATAGATCCTATAAATAGTGGGGAAATCAAAACTTTGCTAGATGCTGCAGAATTTGATAGTGGGATCTTAAATAAACCAGAATCTCCACCTTTTAAATTTAACAATGCACTGCTTATTTCTGATAGGGGTGAAATATTTGAGTGTATAGCGCAGGTCTTATCAGAGTTTGAAATCGATGTTGAACATAGCACCAGCAAACTTTGGTATGAAAGTTTTACTGCCGAGGCTTATGATATTGTTATACTCGACTGGGACTTAAAAAGAGGTAGTGCGCCACTGATACTAGACCAGCTGCTGGATTATAAGTTTTCTGGGGCTCCAGTCATCGGGTATATTGAGAATCCAGGCAATATTGATATTAATGAATTTGAGAATTTTGGATTTGCTGCCGTAATAGAAATGTCAGACGATGCGGTTCTCATGTCTCGTGCGTTAGCCCGCTGTGAACATCGTTATCTTGCTGGGGAAAATTTATATACAAGGTTGCGTTGGGCTTTGCGACATTCACAGATGCAGGATGCTCAAGTTCTAAAATCAGAGTACATCAACAAGGCACCCCTTACAGAATCTGAGCGCTGCTTGGTAGAAGCATGGTTTGCAAGTGCTAGTGGTGAATTCACAAGATCTCTAGATTTCTGCTACCGGTCTCTGGAGCAACCAGCAAATAAGGTTCAGCTATTTAGGTTATTTGGTAAGGCTTTAGCTGCTTTAAAGCAGTTTGAAAAGGGTGTTCTGGCTTATCATGAGTCGCAACTACCTAGCCTAAAGTGTTTAGGTAATCTCTTTGCAAGAGCCACGGTTGGCTTATCCTTAAAAAAATGCACAGAGCTTGACAAGTATCCAGCATACCAATTTATGGTTGGGGTTGATAATGGTTATGCCATGTGTCTGAGTGGCTGTCGTGAAACCGATGCTGCAATAAATAGGTACGTGATATGTCTATCGACGATACCTGAGGAGATGAAAGAACTCAGGAGTATCGTGGCCTATAGCGCAGCTCTTTGTTTTGCTAGGAGCAATTTTCTTTTGGAAGCGAGAGCTGTCTTGACAGTTGCTTTCAAAAGTAGGCAGAAAACTAGGCTTGCAAAGGTTAAAAGTCTTGATCAGAAATTAGCAAGTTTAATTGCAGAAAATAATTTATATACAAAAAGTGAGGCGAACAATGACGATCCTGACGTTAATGATTTCCGAATATCAATAAGCTATGCTGCTCGTCTCGGAGCCAGTGATAATGTACTAAGGTACCTATACTGCCCAGATCAGGGGACTGCGGAGCTAGATTTTTTGACTAAAAATACTCTTGAATTTAAGCATCGTAGAGTTATTAGTCGCGATATTTCTCTTGGTTTGGAGAAATCTAAGGTTAGCTGACCCTGATCTTAGCATCCATACAGATCTTATATTGCAAGGCTGCTTGTTGTAGATGCTGAATCAAATTCCAACGGTTCAATATCCGAGATGTCGATTCGGTTTTCATCATCATGGTAGTCATCTGTAGAGTTTAACAATTTTTCTTCTCTGTTGCGGTGAGCTATGATTATCCAGGTTGATAGGGCAAGTAAGACTAGGGCTAATAATCCGACAATGCCTAGAGTGTTAACGGGTTTTGTCTTAGGCTCACTTACCCTAGCACCTGATAGTATCGCCAAAGCCTCATTATAACTACTTTGTGCGATTTTTGTATTTTGTGTAGCATCGGTATAGCTAAGTAAATATGCTCTTTTCTTTGCAGGTATGAGATATGATATTTGGGTTATAGGGGCGTCGTTAATGAGAAGTTCTGCACGAAATACTGCAGTTTTTTGGCCATTCTTCGTGATGATTTTTGGCTTTTGCCATCGGACGGCCTTGAGTTGGCTTTGACTCTTAACATTTTTCTTAAGGAATTGATAAAAACTCTTCAAGTAGCTTGGAGTAATATACTTTGATTTAGCAAACCTTTGCACTGTTATATTGGGCTGATATTGGAAAGCATTCTCCGGTGCTGGGGGGGGCATATAAGATCGCTCTCAGGCCCTTCTCGCCTTTCTTGGCTTGCCAAGAATCAGGTAAGGTAACCGTTAGCTGGCCTTCATCTACCCTAACAGATTTTCCCGAGCTTACGGTTGGTAATAGGAGGGTGCTTACGACCCCTATCTTGGTAAGTATATTCATAACTATCCTTTTGATACACTGCCGAAGCTGTACCATCGGCATAGTTAATTATGAACTTTAATAAATAACATAAGTAACAGTAATAATTATATATTATTACTCGCCTCCAAATGCTATAGTTTTAACCAACCGATGAATAAGTTTGTTGGCGGAATAGTTATCCTCAGGGAGTTTCTCGTATAGTTGCTGAAACTCCTCGCGGTCTTCCTCTCCTGGTAGCCTGCCAACAGCATGTTCGAAGAACATCTCAGCAAGGTTAATTTTAAACTCTTTACTTTTTATGGCCATCTGTACCCATTCTCCAAGGTTTGCTACAGGTTGACCCATGAATACTCCGTAAGGTTCCCAGGGAGTTTTTGTTGACTGATACTGGCCATTGGTATTGAAGAGAAAGGCATCGACTATGCCTATTCCAATGTAATTGGCAAAAGAATAGGCTAATGGGTCAAGTGTGCTATGGCATACTGCGCAAGCCGGTTGATCGATATTCTTATTGTCTACATCTCTAGGTTCGCCTGGCACCGGGAAGAGGCCTTCACCTTTTGCAAGGTCGAGGCCAAGGTATGCTCGGTAGGCTTGAGATGCAGTATTTCTTGGTAATTCTGCAAACATAGTGAAGTTGGCAAAAAACCATTGAGTGGTAATCATCCCATAACGGCGCCCTGGTTCTAGTGGTTCGCCGCCTGCTATGACGATGCGCTCACCCAATTGGGGTGGTTCTTGTCTTGGGATAACACCCAGAATTTTATTGCCTTCAGCATCTACGTGGTAGTTTGCTGTGAGTAGCTCCCGAGCATCTCGGTTACCGGTTAAGACGTATGAAAAAAGCCTGTAATCAAATCTATAATCGCCAATGACAACATCCCCGCCGAAACCGACTGTTGATAGCGGTCGAATTTTATCATCGGCTAATCTATGAATAGCATTGTTTTTCCAATATGGAGTTTCTAGGCAGGTGTCGAGCTCCCGGTGTAGGAATTCTTCCTGGTTTTTCGATTTTTTGAAAGCCATTGCTTTTTCATAGTTAAGGCCAATTCCGCAATAGGTTGAGTAAACCCTCTTCAGAGCCAGTTCGTGGCTATATTTGGTATCTTCACTATCCTTTATGGGCTTGCTTGCTGCATCTCCCGGATGGTAACCGAGGGTAAGTTCCTCTTTGTTTGCGGTGCCATCTCCATCGCTATCTAAAGCATGTGTGGCTTCGATAGCAGCTGCTAGCTCCATACTGAAATCTACCTGAATTTCCTGGCCCAGAGCAGAGCCGTAAGGATTCAAAGATGGGGGGCCAGAGTGGCACAAGGCGCAATCAGCAGACTTATTCTTACATATATAAGCCTCTGGTAGTTCGTTACAAAAGGCATCAGGGCCTATGGGTATGGAATAACTTGGTACTGGCAGCAGGCCTAGCATAATAAGAAGAAGCCTTTTCATTTTCAACTCCACTTGGAACATCAGCGATTAGTAACAGCGACAGCAAAGAGAACAAAGGTAGTATGTCCGCCTCAAGCAGGGGGGCTCGGCTGATTTGCGACAATACTTGAAGGGTTTTTAAAAAGATTGCTTATGACGAATAAAAACAAAAGATTAAAATATCTCGTTAAGGGTTTAAGAGATTTATCCGAAGGCACCTGTGCTCCGGGAGGAGTTTTTGTTGCAGCTGCTGATACCGTGGACTTGAATGTGGAGAATCCAAATGCTTACCCAATATACCGTTATATTTTTAATTTCCATTTTTTTGTCTAGTTGTAGCTTCTTCGGGCAGGATTTTTTAACACCACGATCGAAGCGCTTTACTGGCGAGAGAACTCCTGATGCAACGGAAAATGACAGAGCAGATGATTTAATCAAGGGAAACAACAAGACAGGTAACCCGCAAAATCCAGAAGAAGATGCATTTGGTGAGCCTAAAAATGGTGAGACCTTTAGTGGTAAGAAAAGTATTATGTGGCGACGTTATCGCAGTATAGAAGCGAATCTGAGTTCGGCTTTGGCTTTGGCGGAGGACTCGCTGTGTAAGGAAATAGAAAAGTTTAGCTGTGTTAGGCAGGTGCATCTTACTTTTCTTGGTGGCAATGATCCTTATGAACTGGCTCAGTATAGACCGTTGTCAAACCCAGCTATTTTAACCAGCCTATCTTTTGAGCGTGTAGTGGTATCTTCTTGTGTAAAAAGGTTAGCGCTGGATAGTGAGGGTAATCCTTTAGTTTTTCGTGGTTTCCCCCTTGATGAAAATATTCCTCAAAAGGAGCAGGTAGATTTCCTGACGAATACTTTATATCAGCGGTTTCATGGTCGTGATGCGGAAAGGAATGAAATAGCAACTGCTATAGAAGGTGTTGCAGGTCTAACTGGAGCAGATGCAGCAATGACTCTTTGTGTTGCAGTTGGTAGTCACTTAGAAATGATTTTTAATTAGGGTTTATGAGGTGATAGTTATGAATAGAAGAAAATTTATAATGAACTCTGGATTGGTAGGTGCTAGTCCTTTGTGGCTTTCGAAAAGTTTGGCAGCGCAGCAAGCCAAGGACAAGAAGTTTGTTTTTGTGGTGGCTGCCGCCGGCGGAGCATCGATTATTGATGGTTTCTTAGCTCAAACGAGTGGTCCAGCTGCTTATCAGGCTGGTCAGCTTGGCCCAGATACTGGTTTACCGTTCAGATCGCCAGTACCGCTCGACAACTCTATTCAAGGTGTTATTCCTCTTGGTAATGGTTATGATATAAATACTTTTTTATCTAAGCATGGTAACCAAACAGCTGTAATGACCTGTGAGGTATCGAGTGTTAATCATCTTATTGCTGCCGAACGTGCTGTAACTGGTGACAATATTAATCGTGGCAGAACCATTACTGAAGAAGTTAGTTTTCAGTATTCAGGTAACTCGCTACTACCTAATATTGCTTTAAGCGCTGGTGGCTATGGAAGTCCTGGTCGAGATATAACACTAAGTGATTTGCACAGGCCAGTGCCAGTATCGGATCCATTGATGTTCGCTTTTGCCACTCACGGCTATAAGGGTATTAAAGGGGGACCTGGCGGCAGTATTATGGAGCGGAGTCGCATATTGAGGTATAACTTGGAAAAGGTTTCGAAGGTTGGGCAAAGCTTTGCTAAGTCGGATAGATTGAAAGCCTATCTTCATAACAGAGAGAAGGTGGCCAGATCTATAGAAAGAGGAGATAGTATTTCGAAGCTTTTACTTCTTGATCCGGCAACTAATCAATTAGAATCCTTTGGTTTAAAGGTCAGTGCAGATCTAGAGAATCTATTTGGTCTCTTTCCAAATATGGCAGAAGATCCGATGGAGTCGCAGACAGCTCTAGCTTTCTTGCTGGCAAGTTCTGGTATGTCCAATGCGATTACTTTCGGACCGTCAGGAAAGCCGGTGATGTCGGCGGAAGGTACACCAAACTCACCGATCGCATTTGATTGGAGTCATTTAGATCATCGTGGTGCACAAAATGCAATGTGGGGTTATATATTGAGTAACCTCGACAAACTGATTGACCTATTAAAGGCGACTGATATTGATGGGGATCCTGCAAAGGGTAAGATGTGGGATAAGTCACTTATATATGTCGCAACTGAGTTCGGGAGGGATAAGGTTGCTTCGGGTGGGTCTGGTCATCATTTAAATAATGGGGTAGCTATTATTTCTCCCATGATTAAAGGTGGCAATGTCTTTGGTGGTGTTAAGGCAGATACCGGTATTACCTACGGCTTTGACCCCATGTCGGGTGAACCGATTCAAGGAACCACGATGAATGAGAAACATATTTATAGCGCTATAGCTACAGCACTAGATTTGGATTTTCCTGGTCGGATAGAGATGGCATGCTTAAAAGGCTAGACTCATAAAAAGTATTTCGACCTCGGCAGTCAAATCGCTTTTTGATGTTTTGTTAGGCTTTGGCTGTTTAAAGTACAGACAGTCTCCATTGGTAGCTCAATTTTTAAAATGGCCCCTTGAGGATGATTCTCTGCTAGAGTAGCAGAACCGCCGAGGCGATGGGCTGTAGCTTGGATTGATGGTAGGCCAAGACCACGGCCGCTGGCGACATTTGCCTGATCCGCAGTAGAGATTCCCTCTATGAATAGACTATTGATAATATCTTGTGAGTTTGCTTTGCTCTCAGTGCCTTTTTCTCCGATTACTTGCTTTATTTTATGTAGGTCGAAACCAGCACCTTGATCTTTTATTTCTACGAATGCTCGATCTCCTTCTGAATATGCCACTATTTCAATATTGATTTTTTCCAACTTAATTCCTTTTGCAAATGGGCGGACATAACCATGATCTACGGCATTATTCAAACCGTGCATAATCATATTACTCACATCCGCAAGTGTTTGCTCTTGCCAATGTATAATACTGTCTAGGCATTTAACGGATTGGACATGCAGGCCCTTATTCGACATGTTTTTTATGACTTCATTTAATTGGGTGCTAATAATGCCATGTAATGTGATTGTCTGGCCAGTTTTCTCGATAACCTCGTTTTCCTGACCTAGTACTTTCTTAAATAACGAAAGATATTCACTAATTTGATCATTGAGATTATCAATAATTATTTCTGCTTCCTCAAGATAGCTTTCATCACCTTTCTGTATTTGCAAGCAAAACTCTTCGATTGTGTGGGAAGCCTCTACGAGGTTTTTATATTTTAGGGATCTAGCCCCACCCTTTATTGTATGTATATCTCTGAGTATCGAGTTCATAGGCCCAGAAGATACTAATTCTTTCTTTATTCTCATGATTCTTTTATGCGCATCGTATAGATATAGCTTTATAGTTTCTTTATCACCAGATACTAGCTCTGATATCATCGATATTAACCTTTTATTAGCATCTTTTGCGGCTTCTGCTCGAGCCTCCAAATTGCGTTTTTCGGTTAGGTCATGCATGGCTAACATCACTCTTTCCGTGATGCCTTTTTCATTTACTATTGGAGTCCATTCTAGTGATATAGTTTTTTCTGTATCATTGACTTTTATAGTGGTTTCTGTTGGCATTTTGGCCCGATTCATTTCCCATGAGACCAACTTTTCCCCAACAACGAAGGTGAGTGTGAGGCAGGCTTGGCTATATTCATCTTTGGAAAGGCCTGATTCCCTAAAAATGAAGTCCATGACATTTTTCCCTACTACTTGATTGGGAGAAGCTTCATAAAACTCAGCTAGAAAAGCTGAAAACTCTTTATCGATTTTGAGTGAATCATCGAATGTTAGAATTCCTTGCCTAATATTATCGAGAATTTTCTTTATTCTCTTTAGTTGGGACTTTTTGCCCATTTCATTGGCTTCATGGACCCGGTCCAGAATATTTCGAACCTTTTCGAGAAGGAGGTTGGAATCGACAGGCTTTGCTAAATAATCATCTCCTGTAGCTTGAAGTCCAGCTAATTGATTTTCATGAGAGGCTTTGGCTGAAAGAAATATAACGGGAATACTTTGTCCCTTTTCCGTTTCACGGATGGCTTTTAAAACGTCATCACCTGTCATCCCAGGCATCATTAGATCCAAAAGAACCAAATGAATATCGGTGTGTTCCAGCGTTTTTAGAGCATCCCAACCGTTAAGTGCCGTACTGACCTTGTAGCCATAATCGGACATGAGCATCGCAAGAGTTTCTAAGTTAGGCATATGGTCATCAACAATCAAGATGTGCTCACCTCTTTGTGACTTTCTGATCTCATCTTGCGGAGCGATTTCTACATCGGATTCGTATTCGGCTGTATGTTCTTTTGTAACATTCTGAAGGTCTATTGTTTTTGACAGAGCTTCTATGGTTAGCTCAGGTAAAATGACAGTGAAACAACTGCCTTGACCGAATGCCGATGTGACAAGTATCTCACCATCCATCAGCTCTACGATTTTTTTAATAAGATTCAATCCTAGGCCCGAACCCTCGAACTTGCGGTTTTCACTTTCGTCGAGCTGCTTAAATTCTTCAAAGATTACATCTAGGTCTTTTTCTTTGATACCTATACCTGTATCGGAAACCTCGATCTTTAATTTACCATTTTGGAAAGATAGAGAAATGTCTACAACGCAGACAATATCTGGTTTTTTAAATTTATTCGCATTGCCTATCAGATTTATTGCAATGGTTTTTATCAGATTCTGATCTGTCACAAAGGCCTTGGTTTTCAGACTTTTTGGTATGTTTAGTCTAAATTGGACATCCTTCTTATCTTTTTGAAGTCCTTGACATAATGTTTCGATGTCGTCGGCTAGAGATTGTAAAATAATTTTTTCTGGCTTCAGTTTTAGATTTCCCGATCGTGATCGGGCGACTTCCAAGATGTTGTCGACTAGGTTTTTCAGTCCATTCGTCAGTCTTGACACTTTATTTAGCATATCTTTTAATTCATCCGGCAGCTCAAAGCGATTGCGGCGGTTAATGAGTTCCAAGTAACCGATAATGCCATTAAGTGGAGTGCGTAATTCATGAGAGGTGTTATTAAAAAATATTGTTCGGGATTTTTCTTGTTCTCTGATTTTTCGAATCTTGAGATAGAGTTTATTATTAAGGCTTTCGATCTCTTTCTTAGATTGGATTTGTTCGAGGAAAACTTTGTCGCCAATCGCTAGCGCAAACAGAATGCATTCTAAGGCAGCTCCATAAAGCGGTGCATAACTTAAGTATATCTTAAAAGGAATAAATCCTAATAGCATGGTAAACCAAACGGAAATACCAACAATGAATGCACTCCAAGCAATCAGATAAAAGATAGCTGGTCTGAATCCCTGTCGAGCAATTTGAATACCGGAGTAGATCATTAGGGGAACAGCAAAAATTTGGTAGATCAATTTAATTATATTCTGATTTTCTATAAAAGGTACCACGGGTATCAGGCATGTGAAGAATATAGCAACACCCAGCAATACCCTCGATAATTTTGGTAGGTACCTATCCATATTAAGAAAGCTTCTGGTGAACAGGCAAGAGAATATTCCTATGCAGACTGTACCGATGATTGGTGCATGTTGCCAAAATAGGCCGCCGGTAGAATCTGGGAAAAAGTAAAGGGCGGCATATTGTGTGTTTGCTACTGAGACAAACAGGAATGAAGTTAAATAGAAAACATAGTAGCCGAAGGTACTACTGCGTGATCTAAGCCACAGGATTGTGTTGTAAATAATCATAGCTATAAAGATGCCTATGAGTAAGCTTGAAATAGCTGTACGATTTCGGGACATCTTTTGCTGTGAATTAGCATCAAAAAGGCTCAGTGTGAGGCTTAAAAAGTTTCGGTTTTTTACTTTAAAGTAATAGATGGATTTGCCAGGGGGAGCGATGAAATTTAGAACCGTCTCTCGATAATCGCTGCTATGCTGATTTATGGGAATTTGGTCGCCTGTTTGCAAGCGTTTATAACTATACGGTGTATCTCGAGTATATAGTTCGAAACGGTCGACAAAAGATGGCAAGATGGCAAGGAAAATTGATTTCCTGCTGTTTTCAGGGTTATATACTTCGAAGCGACCCCAATATGCCGAGTGTGAGGAGGAAAGGTCGATTGATCCGGGTTGCTGATAAATAAATTCGGATTCTCTGGAGACGACATCTGCGATAGTCAACTCATCTGTCTTGTCTTCTAGTAGCGCCACGGGCACAGGCATCTCATCAACATTACCGCCGATATTGACAGATGTTTTTGCTGTAGATGAGTTTGCAATAACCAATGCCAGTAGGACAAAGGCCCGCATCGGCTTCCTCCATGTGTTACTCAGAGACGTCTAAATAATATCATTAAAGAGTATGTTGTTACTGCGGTGGGTGCTCGCTATCTTCTACCTATATGCGTTTTAGTTTATCATCCAGACTAGGGGTTTTGAGTAGAAACTAATTAGGCTCTTTAAGCCGAACTAGTACATGATCTTGATAATTTAGCTTGGGTATAGTGATGACCTGACCTGCGGTTGTATAGTTCTGAGTTAGTACTGAATTGACTATTACCTCTATTATACTATTGCCGGAAATTGTTCTTTTGGTAAATTCGAATTTCTCCTTGGCGCCGAATATGTAGTCAAAGCCAACTAATATAGTTTGGCCCTCCCCACTAATACAATTGAACCTAATTGTCTTATCTAGATATTCCCACATAGCGTCTCCATTGGGGCAAATACCTTCCTCGTTGATACTGATTGTTGATTCGATAGGTGTGTGCTCTAATTTTAGCTCTTTTGAATCTGGACTAGCCTCGAATTCAACTATTAACATCTCTTGTTCACTGTGATCCTCAGGAAGAATTTCAATAGAACCATTATTTAGCGAGACATTCATATAGTCGCTATCATTTTGATTTCGAACTTTGATCTCAAGCCCCTCGCTGGCAATAAGCTGATAGACGAGGATTGGCTCCTCGAGAATAAGATACTCAAATTGTATTTCACTTCCATCAGGGGGAGGGTTATCAAAAATAACGCTGTTAGTAATAGAATCGTAGGTGAAAAACTTGGTTTTGAGACCAGCGATGGATACTACAATATTGTCACCAATAACAGGTCTTTGAGTTTGGAAGGTGTTCTTTAAGCCAGTGCTGTCTAGAAACTCAAGCTTGATTTCTGCTCTATCAGGGGGGTTTTCTTTGAAAATTATTAGGTTTGCTAATTGATCAATAGTATAGTCTTTTGCTGCGATGGGATTTCCATCTATTTGAACCTTAAAGGTTTTTAAGTCAATGTTGGCAGGTATTTCATAGGTTTGTGTAGTAGTGTCTTCTGTCGTGTTGTAGTGAACTTCAATCTGAGAATTTTGAGGTGGTGGAGTGCTGAAAGTTAAAGTTTTGCCATCTAGCTGTATGCCAGACTCTACTTTTTTCCCGTTGATGTAGACATTTAAGTCGTCATTAAGAGGTTCCTCGGCAAGTACGAATTGCATAACCAGGCTGTTCAAAAGGTCTTTCGAAATGCGCTTTAAGGTTGGTGAATAATTATTTGAGCATATTGACCCTGTAATGCCATCGGTAGCGAGAACCGCTTGTTTATATATATTGCCGACGTTATAGGCACTGTCACAAGTAGTATTTGGTTCAGAAATAATACCGTAGATCTTTGCTGTTTTGCCTAACTCGCGGCTTAAGGGTGGTGATGTTAGCATGGAAAGCAGTGGGTCAATGCCATTTGTTTCATTACGTCTGCAGGCGCCATTACTACATTCATCTTCATCACTGACGATAAGCACAGCTATATTTGAGTTTGGTCTGATCCAGTTATTTCCCACACAGTCTAAGGCATTAGCTGCTTGAAATAAGCCACGTTCATGTCCTGAGCCACTGGTACCAAGGTTGGCAACAAAGTCTTCAAATAGTTTTTCTACTTGACTATCTGAGTGGGTGAATAGTTTTTTTAAGCAACCATCGCGAGCATCAGTGGTTAGTATCCCGATTCGCCAGTCGGAACCTGCTACCTTGTTGATCAAGGGTAATAATTTTGTGGACAGGTTGAGTTGTTCATCAGCCATTGAACCCGAATTATCAATTACAAGAATCACATCTAGGATACCTAGATTTTTTTGGGTAAACGATTCGACTACCTTTTCAGCGCGGCTGCCCTGAGAAAAGATTCTAGTCTTCAATGGTCGGATATTTTGAGTATGTATTTCATTTAGATGCTCTCGATTGGTGCTCATGACTATGCCTTGCTCACCACGGCGATCTGTGAGGTTCCACTTTAGTTCCTTACGAAAGATTAGTTTTGGGTCGAATTCCTGTTCATATTCCTCAAAAGCGGCTGGTACAGCCTGAGCACTGTTTATGGTTGGAGTCGGTTTAAGATTTCGATTCCGGCGGCTCTTGCTGGTAAATGCAGTATTGCTGCTGTCGCAGCCGATTAGTGTTAAAAATGATAGACCTAATACGATTCTAGATAGGGGAACCCCTAAGCCGATAAACTGCATTTGCAACTCCTTATCAACAACAACTATATTACAACTCAGCTCTGCACACTTGCAGTTGTGGAGACTTGCTCTCTCTCCGACCACAGGCTTCGGTTAGTTAGGTTAAAGAACTTTAGTAAATAGCAACTATGACTTTTGTGGCTTGCTACTAGACTGATATATATAGAGTCTTTTTATTTCTTTTTATAAATTAAAATCACTTTAATGCTTGGGGTGACGGGTATTTTTTTGCGCAAATTTGTATTCATCTCTTTATCTATTTAGTTTTGGTATGTTATGGGAGTTTGTTAACCAGGTGAGGAGGGGATGTGGAACTACGTTTTGTTTTAGTAGAACCGCGGTCCGAGGAAAACATAGGGGCTGCGGCAAGGGCAATCAAAACCATGGGTTTTGATCAGTTATTTTTGGTTAATCCTCAAACCATTTTGGGGAAGGTTACAGCTTATGTGGCCCATGGCTCTGATGATATTGTCCAAAATATTGTGACCGTAGATAGCTTGGCTGATGCACTGGTCGGGTGTGATTTGGTGGTTGGGACGACGCGGCCTAATCGGGATCAGGCTCAACCAATGATGTCGGGTGAAAGGCTTCGCAAGTATTTGATGCAAGACAGAAGCAACGATTATGCCCACGTGGCGTTAGTCTTCGGTTCTGAGAGAAGCGGTCTGACTACCGTCGATTTAAATGCCTGTGATATTTTAAGTTTTATTCCTTTAGCCCAACAGCGGCCAGCTTTGAACCTCGGACAAGCTGTGATGGTCTACTCTTATCTGCTAAGCTCTATAGCTGGTGGGGAGTCTGTGGTTGAAAAAATAACCCCTCCAGCTCTGAGCGCTGATGAGCGCAGAGTTCTGAAGGGGGAATTGGTGAAGGTGATGGATGAGCTAGGTTTTTCTGAGGGGCACAAAATAACTAAGAAGTTGATGCGCAAAGTCAACCTATTTGCTGCTCACGATGTCCGGTTCCTACACCATTTAGTCGGCAGCTTTAAAAAACGCTATTTCTAGCCGCCTGTGGCTCGAAACTTTTCAATGATCTTCGCCTGTTTTTCGTTAATAGCCAGCGATTTGTCTACAATCTTATTTTGAAGATTGTCTTTGACACCAGTGGCTTTACTTTTGACACTTGTCGCCCGACTTTTAACACCATTAACAAGGTGGCCACCTTTCTTTTTTGCTTTGTCTGTAACGGATTTACCTGTTTTCTTAAGCTTTTTAAAGATTGCCGATTTGTTGATAGTTACAATTTTTTCTTCCATTAGATACCTCCTGGTAATGGTTCCTCCTTTTGTTTAGCAAATTTCGTTCCTGAATACCTTGTGCTAGCATTTGAAAACTAGTCTGTAACAAGTTCATCAGAACTTAAAGGCATGATTGATTCCGGTAGCGATAAAGTCGTCGTTATATTTGAAGGTGGCAAGGCTGCAGCAGCAGCCTATTCTTTCAATGTTGCTGCTGATAAAAGCTTTACTTCTTGCTATAGGTATTTCGGCTCTATAGTGGTCGGTGATTAGACTTTAGCTGGAGGTGAGCTCTGGAATTACTCTTCTGGCAAAGGTGGCTTTTCAGCCGTTTCGTTGCATTTTTGGCACCCTTCTGTAACAGGCCACACATTTTCAGGAACCCATTTACAATAGGCGGCGCATTGTCTTTTACCTTCTTCTGTGCACGCAGAACACTCCGGAATATCAGGCCAGGCTTTTGGGGGTGTCCATTTGCACCAGCTTTCGCAGGTGTTTGCCATTGATGGCGCAGAAAACAGCATAAATGACGTGATGATCAATAATTTTTTTAACATCTCTTACTCCACTGTGTTATGAATTTATACCTTATGGTTCTATCACGGTGGTCTAGCTCTAGCAAACCTAATTTACCCCATCTTTCTTGGCTGTATTGAGTGGTAGATGGCCAACTCTCTTGTCTTTTACTGAGGTTTCATATCTAAGAAGTTTTCTAATATTTTTTTGCCACCTTCTGTTGCAAAAGATTCTGGGTGAAACTGGATGCCATAAGTTGGGTATGTCTTGTGCTTGACGCCCATGACAACGCTACTAGAGGTGAGTTCCTCATGTAGTTTTTTACTGTCACCCCCCTTCAGGGCGGTAACTTCAAGGCAGTCGGGTAGCGATTCTGGGTCGACCATGATCGAGTGATAGCGCATGATATCGATGCCTTGTGGAAGTCCTTTGAATATTCCAGCTCCATTGTGAGAAAGAGTGCTTGTTTTCCCGTGAAAAGGCGGCATTGACAGCCGCAGCTTTGCTCCATAACTGTGGCAGATGCCCTGCATTCCCAAGCATACTCCGAGAGTTGGAACCTGTTTACCACAGTGTAACATCACCTTCTCACAGATTCCGAAGTATCGAGGGTCCTCTGGGGTTCCTGGGCCTGGAGAGATAATGATATGGGAGTATTTTTTGCCGATTATTTCCTCAACGGTCTTCGCATTGTTCCTGATAACGTCAAGATTGCTAGTGTGCTCTATACCTCTGGATAATAGCAACTCACCGATGATTTGGTAGAGGTTATAGGTAAAAGAGTCAAAGTTATCGATGATTAAGATGTTCATTGTTCAAATCCATCTAGGAGATTTTTCATAGCTGCTAGTTTCCGTTTTATCTCTTCGTATTCATGGTCAGCCACGGAGTCATAAACATTGCCGCCGCAAGTTTGCACATATGCTTCTTTTCCTTTCTGAAATAGGGTTCTAATTGGTATTGCGAACACACAGTCGCCGTTGAAGGAAAAGGTGCCAATTGCCCCACCGTAAGGACCTCGGCCGCTTTTCTCTATCTTGTCTATGATTTTCATGGCTTCTATCTTGGGAGCGCCAGACAATGTTCCTGCTGGGAAGTTGCTAGCCAGCGAGCTGAACATGTCTTCACGATCATCGATAATACCAACAATTTCACTGGCTATGTGTTGTACGTGGCTAAATCTTTTTATGTCCATTAGTTTTCTTACCTTCACAGTACCAAACCGGGCTACACGGCCGATATCGTTTCTGTGTAGGTCAATAAGCATGTTGTGTTCAGCTATTTCTTTGGGATCATTGAGAAGCTGTCTAGCTAACATCTGATCTTCTGCCGCATTCTTGCCGCGTCTTATGGTTCCTGCTAGTGGAAAAGACTCCATTTCACCTTGGCTTAGTTTGAACAGGAGCTCTGGACTGGCGCCAACAATTTTTTGATCGTCAAATTTAAAGTAGTACATATGAGGTGAAGGGTTATAGCTTCGCAGGCTTTCGTATAGACGTAATGAGTTCCCGGTAACTTCATAGTTAGACTTAAAGCCAACCTCACATTGGAAAACTCTACCTTGACATATTTTCTTTTTAACCGTTTCGACGTCGGTGCGGTGGTCTAATTTTGATTTTGAATCGCCCAAGTATTTAACATAAAGTTTTTCTGTGTTTTTCTGGCCTGATCTGATTAGTGCTTCTATAGTTGGTAGTCGATTTTCATCGTAGTAAAAGTAGAATACTTCGCCAGTCATCTTGTCGAGGATGATGCCGTCTTTATAAAGGCCGAACTTGAAAGGCTCAAAATACCTAGAGCTTTGAACCTTGAGACTGGGCTCGAAGAAGTTTACACAATCATAGCCTAGAAAACCGACAAGTCCGCCAGCATACTTTCGGGCTATGATGTTTTGAGGAATGAGCTCTCGTAGGGCGTAGTAGGGGTTTTCGACAATGTACTCTTTTAGTCCTTTTCTGGCGGAATCTACGAGTAACCTGCCATCATGGTATCCGGATACAGTATATGCTGGGTCAAAGCCTATGATAGAATGTCGAGAAATATAGCTTTGTTCACCAAGGGATTCGAGAAAGAAAGTTGTTGTAAAAGCGTGGTCAAGGATTTTAAAAAGTTCAAAAAAATCGATAGTATGGGCCATTTTTAGATAAGTCGGCTTACCGGCAACTTTAATAGGTTCTATTTTAGCCATGGGTCTTCCCATTTGAAACAAGCTGGAGATGAATGTCTTAACTCATACACTCAGTCTATTATGTTTTTAGGAAGATAGCTAACGTAGAATCCTGCTTTAGGCCTCGCTAGCGGTACCAACTGTTGTGGGGGCTTTTCTAAATTTTTTCTTGCTGAGAATTGCTAGGGTAGCAGCCACAACAGTTACCGCCACTGGAATAGGCCAGAAAGACTTTGCTTGGGAAAATAGCACGTAGTTCGTGACTGAAAGGCCGCAGATGAGGATCCCCACAGGTGGAGCTAGGTGCCAGCGGCCCAGGTCAACCGTTTTCACCTTTTGCCAGACAAAGGGTTTCTCCAACGGGTAAAGATGGCCAATTATCAACATGGCAGTGCTGTTTATTATGAATAGTATTGCCATTACATGCAGGAAGTGTAGGTCGACTTTCAAAACGAATTGGCTCAGCACGTAGCAGCCGACACCAAAAACAAGGCCAAACTTCGCTGCTAATGGCGGAACCCTCTTGCTGAACATTCCAACAATTATGATCGTTAGAATTGGTATAGAGTAGCAGCCGTTAACCTCTTGGAGGTGACCGAATACACCTTGGTCGGCGTACATGATCAGTGGTGCTACAGACATACTAATCACAGCTATGGCTGCTCCAAAAAGTTTCCCAGATAATACTATGCGCCGGTCGTTTGCCCCTGGATTGATGTATGGCTTGTATAAGCCAACACTAAAAAGGGTGGAGGCAGAGTTTAGTGCACTATTGAAGGAACTGAGGATAGCGCCCAAAAGAACCGCTCCGAAAAAACCTACCAATGGTGCTGGAAGAACAGCGTTGACTAGCTTTGGGTAGGCAGCATCAGCTCCTGCCCCGAGCTGGCCATCGAAAAGGTGGAAGGCTACCACACCTGGCAGTACGAGTATAATTGGGCCAAGAAGTTTCAAAAAGCCGGCGAGAAGAACACCCTTTTGACCTTCCTTCAAGTTCTCAGCTGCGAGAGCTCTCTGGACAATAACTTGGTTTGTACACCAGTAGAACATGTTCACCAGCATCATCCCTGTAAATATGGTTGCAAAAGGCACTGAATGCTCATTGCTGCCGATGGCGTTAAACATATCAGGATTCTTGGCATAGATTGTCTCGACGCCTTTTAATAAGCTACCATTACCAACACTCAAAAGTCCAAAAACCGGAATCATAATCCCACCGGCAAGAAGGCCGATACCGTTGATAGTATCAGACACAGCGACCGCTCTAAGCCCTCCGAAAACCGCATACACGGATCCAAGTACACCTATCGACCAAACCGTCAGCCAGATTATTTGTATGTGGCTCAGGCCTGTGAGTTGTTCGAGTTTGAAAATCCCACTGATACCCACAGCCCCCGAATAGAGGACCACTGGTAGGAGTATTGTGACGTAGCCAGATAGGAAAAGGATGTTCACCATCGTGCGAGTCGTTCTGTCATATCTCTGTTCGAGAAACTCAGGTATGGTGGTGAGACCTCGGGATAGGTACCGCGGAAGATAAAACAGCGCTAGGATGACCAGAGTGATAGCCGCAAGAGTCTCCCAGGCCATGGCCACGAATCCTTCTCTAAAAGAAACACCATTAAGTCCTATTAGCTGCTCTGTCGACAGGTTAGTTAGCATAAGAGAACCAGCGATAACTCCGGCCGTGAGTGACCTACCTCCCAGGAAGTAAGCATCAGCTGTATCGTGCTTATCGTGCCGTGTTTTCCAGTATGAAATCACGGCAACCATTGCTGTAAAGCCGAAAAAAGAAAGAATAATAGAAATATCCACTGGTTCCTCTACTTTGCGATAATCCTGACCCCGACAATTAGCTGAATTGTAAAGAGATAGCAACATCCTTTTAGCTTATATAAAAAGAGTAGATATTTAAAATAAAGTTAAATGTTCTGTTATGATTTAGATAGCCACAGGATATTTTTATAAGTTTATTTCTTTTGCCTTCAGAGCTGTAAGGATGTGAGCGACTTCCGCTTCTATAGGCAATAAATAGGTGGGATTTTTGAGTTCGGAGAAGACGCTTTTATCACGGCAAAAGTCTTTTTCTGTAGTGATAATGCAGTCACAACCCTGTTTAGCTAGCTGCTTTTGCAGTAATTCGGGCTTGATTCTTTCATGATCTTTTAGAAATAAAGTTGCTACTGGGCGCGGGGTGTTTTTAGGCCAGGTTTCCAGTATGCCTTCTGGGCGCGCAATTGCCGCTACTAGCAGAGGCCTTGAGATAGCTTTGTTAACCTCAGAAATGGCCTTTGGGGGTAAGTAGTTAAATGGGCAGTCAGTGTGGCTTATGTTTTTGTCTGATAGATAGTTTTTAAAACTGTTATTGGTTTGTCCATTGGCGCGGGTGAACACTACAGTATGTTTTGCTGATAGGCTTGCGAGTGGCTCGCGCTGAAAAAGGCTTGTAAGTCTTCTGTTACCGAAGGGGTACTTAGCATCCATCAGCACTAGATCAACATCGCGGCGGATCCGCAAATGTTGCATACCATCGTCGATTAGCCATATGTCTGGGGGGGTGTTTTTTGCTAGATACATCCGAGCAGCCTTAAGGCGGTTTCGCCCACAGATAACGGGAACGCCTTTAAGTTTTTCCGACTGCATTTTCGCTTCGTCAGGGTGAATAAAAGTTAGTTCTGGAGTTCCTAGCAGAGCGCTAGTCTTCTGGTTGTAGATAAGAATAGCCTCATTTTTGCCTAGCCCGCTTTTATAGCCTCTTGTGATAATCGCCACCTTTTTGTGGCGGTTTTTAAGTTGAGTCGCTAGGCTGATAATCACTGGAGATTTCCCTGTACCTCCGAAAGCAAGGTTACCTACGGAGACAACTATTCCAGGCAGTGATTGGTGAATCAGCTTGCCCTTTTCGTACCTGCTGCGCCTGATTCTAGAGATTATGTGTAGGGCCTTTTCTAAAGGTCTGGCCAGCCAATAAAGGAAGGGTTTTGGTGGAGTGAATTCAGGCACTAACTATCCCTCCTGTTTCCCTAAGATTTTTCCAACTTGGTTAACATCATCTTGGGTGTCGACCCCTATCGGTAAAGGTCCGGACCAGGCACTTACATGGATTTTAAAACCAATATCCATGGCTCTAAGCTGCTCTAAGGACTCGAGCTTTTCGATCATCGTCGGCGGTGTCTGGGCCAGGGTCTTTAGCGCTTCGATGCGATAACCATAGATGCCTAAGTGTCGAGCTGCGACTTTTTGCTGAAGGTCCTGATTGCCGTCTCTATCGAAGGGGATCGGCGAGCGGCTGAAGTATAGCGCAAAGCCTCGGTTGTCCTTCACCACCTTGACGACATTGGGATCGACGAGCTCGGCGGCGGTGATGGCTGTGCAAAGCGTACTAATTGCGGCACCGGTATTATGTTCAAGGTTTCGTGCTACCAACTCGATGGCTTCAACAGGCATGAGGGGCTCATCGCCTTGCAGGTTTACGACGATATCGTCCGGTGCTAGTCCACGTTGTGTGCAGGCTGCAGCTACTCGATCGGTGCCGGAAGTCAGCGACGGGTCGGTAAGAATAGTATCTGCACCAAAATTTTCGCACGTCTTGAGGATCTTGTCATCATCTGTGGCAATAATGACATTTGCCGCCTTGGTAGCTTTAGCTTTCAGGTACACCCATTCAATCATGGTCTTGCCAGCTAGCTTAATTAATGGTTTTCCTGGTAATCTTTGTGAAGCGAACCTAGCTGGTATTACGATGTGAAAGTCTTGTTTCTTTTTGTTGGTGTCTAGGAGAATAGTAGCTATCTCATCTACAACACCTTCTCCACCCTTTGCTTTGGTTGCAATATGTGCTTTATCTCTAACCTTGGCGATGGCATCTGCTGGTGAGAATGCTAATCCAACTTTTTCCATGCAAGGTAGATCCATAAGGTGATCTCCTGCATAGCAGACTTGCTCGAGGCTAATCTTCATTTCTTTGATAATCTTTTTGAGCACGCTCAGCTTGTCTTTAACACCCATGTGCAGCCGCTTTACGCCTAATTCTTTCGCCCGAATTTTCACACTATCGGCGCCCCTGGCAGTAATCCAGCATACCTCCACGCCACGGCTCATCAGCTCCTTGATAGCAGCGCCATCTTTAACATGAAAAACCTTGGTTTCTTCACCACTTGGCCCGTAGTGTAACTTGCCATCTGTGAGGACACCGTCGATATCCAATGCCAGTAGCTTATAGCGGTGTGTCATTAGTTTGCCTCTTTAATTTGTATCAATGGTTGGCAATGACTTGGCTAGCGTGTCTACTTGCTTCATTTGGGTTAAGAAACTCTCTAGCTGGGCCAGCGGCAGTGCACAGGGCCCGTCACATTTTGCGGTTTCTGGGCTCCGGTGAGATTCAAGGAAAAGACCAGCAATACCCTGTATCATGCCTGATTTGGCAAGGTCAGTGACGCTTTCTCGGCGGCCGTCAGCAGCGTCTTTAAGGCCGCCAGGCTTTTGTAAGGCATGGGTCACATCGAATATAAGTGGAGTGCCGAAGCTCTTCATTATAGGGAAGCCTAACATATCTACTACTAGGTTATTATAGCCAAAAGAGCTACCGCGCTCACAGAGCATAACCTTGTCGTTACCAGCATCGGAACATTTTTTAACGATATGCTGCATTTCGTGGGGAGCTACGAATTGGGGCTTTTTTACGTTGATTACCCGGCCGGTGGCCGCTACAGCTTGGACGAGGTCCGTTTGCCTGGCAAGGAATGCTGGTAGTTGCAGGACCTCACACACTTCGCCAACGGCTTTGGCTTGCGCAGGCTCATGGACATCGGTAATCACTGGAACTGCAAATTCTTTTTTCACCTGGGCTAGAATGGCTAGGCCTTCTTCGAGTCCAGGTCCGCGGAAGGAAGTGATCGAGGATCGATTGGCTTTGTCAAAGGAGGCTTTGAAGACTAAGGGAATATCAAGCTTTTCACAAACCTGTTTGTAATGTGCGCAAGCATCCAGAGTCATTTCTAATGATTCCATTACATTAACCCCCCCAAAAAGGGTGAAAGGTCTGTCATTGCTGACTTTATTGTCGCCAATTTCAATAGTTTTATGATTCAACCCGCACTCCCGTGTAGCTAGTTATTAGGGTAAGGCACAAACTACCAGCTTTTTCGAGACGACAAAAGTCCTGGTTTTGCATAAATAGTGGGAGTTGTTAGTCAATCTGACATGATTGACCTTGGCCGGTGGGGGGATGTTTTCATGGGCTAGGTGTGGGTTTGTGGGTGCCGTTGCGACACCTCAGTCTAACCTGGCGTTTAGCATGACTACTTTACAAATCAACTCTATACAAACTTAAAGTTTACTAAGGGCCTCTTTCAATGCAGCTAGCCTGCCAGGTAGAAGCGTTGTCATATTGTTATTCTTTAGCCATTGGTGGTAATCGTGCCGATGTGTATGTGGCTCACTTTTGATAGCATCGTAGAGCCGGAAGCAAGAGCTTGGGTGAGTAGCAAACTCCCGGTTAGGTCTAATATTCTGATTAATTTTGTTAAGGCAGGTTTCGATATTAGTTGCATTTTTAGAGAGTATCATTTTGTGTAGCCAAGGGTAGCTATCGGGCTTATAGCCCGCCCTCAGGTAAAGTTCAAAACCCACCTCATCTGCTTCTTGCTCTTGCCAATTAACTAGCGAATTTTTACCGTAACCGAGAAAGTCTTCGATTTGTTCAGTAGTTTTTGTGACTGTGTTAATTGCCTTTCTTAACTCTGGGCTCATAGTTTTCTTTTGGACACGTGCGTAAAACTTTGCCCAGTCCTTATTCTTTTTCCCTGACTTTTCAATGGCTTTATTTATAGATGTTATGAGTGGCAGCATAGCCACCTGCATACGGCATTGGGAGAAATCTTCCACAAAGCTCTTATTGGTAAGGGTCATGAATCTGCGGAGTAACAGTTGCGCAATGGCCTTTGCATATTTTACAACGCTGACCTGGTCCTTGCTTAATGTATCGTACGCATGTGTTAAACCATCATAAACACGTAAATCTGCCTTGCAAATCTGAACTGCTGGTTGCAACGAGTTCTCGTTGTTTAAAATTATCTGAGCCGCTTCTTTTGGGAGTTTGCCATTATGAGACATAAGAACATGGGCTAGTTCATGGCTTAAGACGGCGACGACTTCTGCGTCGTTTTTTGCAGCCAGCAGCAAGCCTGCCTCGAGAACAATACGCCGCTGGTTAGGTTGGGCAAAAGCATTAATAACATTGGGCTTTGCTGAAGCTGAGATGCAGAAATTTTCACTTTGCATAGCATCAGCGAAAGTTAGAGTTAGCCCAGATTCTAGCTCTTGGTTAGTTATTTTGAGCACCAAGTCTTGGTAAAGATCATCTAAATATTTTGCGGCTAGCGATAGAACTTTATCTTTTTTAGAGGCGCCATAACTTGGCTTACTGCATTTTTGCAATGATATAGAAGAACTTGCTCTTCTAGTCATGTGAAATCGATGGTCCAGCTGACTGTCTATAGTCGGGCTAGAGCCGCAGGCAGCCAAGAACGATAGGACTAGGATAAAAATCTTTACCATTGTGAAGCACCTCATCTTTATTTTGTTGCAGAGGAACTATCAGGATAAGAAGGGTGTGTCAAGTTCACGGACAGTGGTAAGCTTTGCTTTCTTATAACTTGTAAATAGATGTTATTTAATGGTTCTGGAGAAAATAAACCGAACTGTAATTTTATCTATATGATTGAATTGAATATAAAAAAACCGTTGAAGTAACGGCTGTGGTCGCAAGTCAGAGGGAAAGCTAATGGCTCAGGTTTGTAAGACGATAGAGCAGCGGCAAAGAGAAATTTGGAGGGTTTATGAAGTGGAAGGGTTTTCGGTCGTTTTTAAATATCCTCTTGCTGTTATGTTTTGGCCTAGCCTCCTCTGCGCAAGGCAGTTGGCAATATCTTCCAGAGAAAAAAATGATTTTTAAGGTATATAGTATGTCGCAGCCAGGGTGGCCTACGGTAAAGGCTGTTTTGGTAGTTACCAATAAGGCTGTGAGTCTCATGGGAGTTGTGCCGCAGGCAGAATACGAGAGGCGCTATAAAACTAAGGCTGCACCGCTTTTGACCATTAATAAAACTGTTTATGTGCAACATGAAGAGTTTCTCTCGGGTATTAAAGCGGTTGTTTTGGCAACTGCCATTGATAGTAGTGAAGGCCCTAAGCTTAACATTATCAACGACTATACGGCTAGGACGGCTAGCGATAATTATAACGATTTGATCGAGCTCATGACTGATGGTGGCAAAGTAAAAATATTGACAAGTTTTAAGAATGCTAAGTCGAAGAAAGTAAACCCGTTCTTCAGGTTGATGGGGTTTTCGAAAACATACTCATTGTTGCTTGAGCAGCACCCAGCCAAAGAGCGAGAATTTTCCTTAGTTGACTTGAGGTGCAGGGTGACTGCCAAAAAGAATAAAATTGTTTGGATGGACACCAAGCATGGTTCATACGTAATAAACCCTTATGCTGAGCACTGGCTGCAAAAATCGATTGACGGCGGTAATACTATTCTCGGTATTGATGGCGAAGCAATGAAGTTTGGCCGGAATTTCTTAGATAAAAAAAGGCTGAATGAATTTTACCAGCGCGGACTGCAAAAATGTCCTTGATACAGCATTTTTTTGTCTAGCGAATATTAAGATGGTTTTGCTCTAAGTACATAAGAATCCCTTTAACCGAGTGTTCGAGATGTGTTCTGATTCTCTCTTTGGAGAACCGATCTGCGTCTAACTTACAGATTTTTTTCATCACTGAAGTTTCCGCTAGTAGGGCAGTGTGGGTTATTTGACTGAATATGCTACCTACAGCCCACTCGATAGCTTCAGTGCTTAGCTCGGAGTCAAAATCCCTAGTTATGGCTGCGATCAACACTCGCTCACCGGGTGGGCCGATGTCATCTTGTTCGGTAATATCATCAAAACCATCTATTGGTGATTCGGTTAGAAGCAATGCAAATGTATGACGTAATTGGTCGCCGTTGGTGAGATACATATCATAAAAGGTCATTGCAATCTCTTGGGTCGTCATATTTTCAGTATCTAGAGCCTCTACCTTCTCTGAAAATTTAATCTTTGCATTTTTTATGATTTGGCCATAAAGCGCTGCCTTGCTGCTGAAATGGTAGTTTACGGCGGCTAGGTTTACTGCTGCTTCTTTCGCAATGGCCCGGATCGAGACCCCATTGTAACCCTGGTCAGCAAATAGTGTGCAGGCTGCTTCAATAATTTTATCTTTTGTAGCTTTTTCTCGGCTCATTATCTGGCTTGACCTTTGCTGTTTTAGTTATTGGTTAAATTGTTGTTGGCGGCAGTAGAAGACTTGAGTGCTGCCATAGACTGGTCTGGAAGCTCCATTATTGCTTGCTCATCATCTGTCATCCTCGGACTGTTTTTAGCTGTTTTACCATTTCCATCCTTTCTAAGGCCTTTAGGTTGAAATAGCGAGGCGATATCTTCGATGATACCATATGCTGGTGGCACCCATATAAGTGTCAGTAGTGTGCCACTTGTAAGGCCCCAAGCCATAGCAAGTGTCATCGGTATAAGGATGGCATCGGAGCCGCCTATGCCATAGGCTGTAGGAAGTAGTCCACTTATTGTTGTTAGTGAGCTCACAACAACTGCGCGCAGTCTTAAGCCGGAGGCTTTGACTAGAATTTGATTCAAACTATAGTTGTTATTAGGGTCTTTTTTGAGTTCATCAATGAAGCTGATTAGAATAATCCCTGAGTTGACGATAATTCCGCCTAGGCCAATGACTCCCACAAGCGCTAAGAAGCTGATAGGCCTTTGATGAAGGTAGAAGGCTACTGAAGAACCAATCATTCCCAGAGGTATAGTACTCATAATTATAGCGGGCCGCAGATAAGATTTAAATAAAAATACTAAAAGAGCGAATATACCAATAAGGGATAATACCAGCGCTTCAAATAAGCTTTCTATCGACTCGTTAGTGCTTTCCTCTTCACCGCCAAAAATAATTGATAGATCAGGATATTCCTTTCTTACATTCTGATATTCTTTCATCAGATGCTGGTTAGCAATTACCGAAGTTGTGATATTGTCATCGATATAGCCGGTGATCGTTTTTGAGCGTTTAAAATCAAACCTTTTTATCTGGGGTGCGCCTTTTTTTGGACGGAAAGAAGCGATGCTGCTAATCGGTACCAGATTTCCCCGAGAATCCATAACTTTAAGATCATTTATATCAGTAGCTTTTTGACGAGCGTCTTTCTCAATTTGTACTTTGATGTCGACTTTTTTGTTGTTGAGGTTGACATCCGATACCACTGTTCCAGAAATACCATTTCTTATGATTTGACCAACATCTTGAGTGGTTAAACCAAGTTTAGCTGCCTTAGCCTCATCTACATCGATGTAGACTCGATCTTCCTCGTAGATGTCATCTATGCTGACACTGGTTACACCAGGTTTTTTTCTAAGGTTCTTCATGATCCTTTGGGCAGCCTCTGCGATATTTTCAGCGTTATGTGATCTGATTGTGGCATTAATGGCCTGGCCCACAGGTGGTCCATTTACCAAACTTTCAAATGTCGCATTGAGGCCTGGTGGTACGGATACCTTCTTCAGATCGATAAGATAGTCGGCCGCTTTAATATTATCCCGGGCAAACGTGTCTACGTTAATTTTTAGCAGGCCCACATCGTCTCCAGATTTTGCCTGCGGATCACCAGGGCCGTTCTGAGATAGGCCTACTTGGGCAACGAGTGACTTAATGTGTTTTCCCATAGAATCTTGAATGTTATTAGATAGTTTGGTGATCAATTTTTCGGTGTGTTCGATCGGGCTGCCACGCTCAGTTTGTACGCGGATTATGTAAGCCTCTGTTTGCTCTGCGGGAAATAAGATGAATTTGTTCATTACAAACATCATATAAAATGATCCCGCTATAAGTCCGAGGAAGACTACTGAAGTGAGGTAGCGGTGCTTTACAATCACGGCCATAAATTTTTCAAATCTACTAATAAATATTCTTTGGAACCAATCGTCCTTCTTCTCTTTTGGTGTTTTGTTTGCTGCTGGACTTTTTCGGCTTACTAAACGCATTGGTAAAAAGAAAAAGCTTTCTATAAGGCTTGCAAAAAGTGCAATGCAGACCACTATAGGTATCCATTTGATGAATTGACCCATAATTCCTCGGGTTACCAACATTGGCAGGAAGGCTGCTGCCGTGGTCATAGCCGTTGCTGTTATTGGCAGCCATAGCTTTCTAATAGAATCTAAAGCTGCTTCTTTGGAAGCTACGCCTTCTTTACGCAAGCGGGCGTAGTTTTCGCTAATCACGACGCTGTTATCTACGAGCATACCGAGTGCTATAACTAAAGCTAAAATAGTAACGGCGTTTAGATTCATCCCGAGGATTGGCATAAAGCCAAAAGTAACGAGGACAGCCGTGGGTAAAGATAAGCTTGCCATGATGCCGATGCGACCTGGCAGAAAGAGCAGAAGAAAAACGATGACTAGAACTAGGCCTGAGACTGCGTTGCTGGTTAAAACCTCCAGACGATTCTTAACTTTGAGGGCTTCGTTTGCATAGATATCGAATTTATATTTAGGGTAACTCTGTTTAAAATCTTGAATAGTAGAATCCATACTTTCCACTAAGGATATAGTATCGGCCCCGCCTTTTTTTGTAACAATGAGGAGTGTGGCGGGCTTGCCATTGTAGCGTGCGTTCACCTTTGGGTCTGTTTCGTCGTCAATAACATTGGCGATGTCTTTCACAAGAATTTTTTGCCCAGAAAAGTTTGCTCTAAGAACGATGTTTTTTAGATCTTCGGCATCAGCTATTTTTCCCTCCAGGCGCAAAAGTGCTTGCTCGCGGTTACTTTTTAACCGCCCACCAGCGATGTTCACGTTGCTAGCTTTAATCTTACCTATAACTTCGCCGATACCTATGTGATGCTTATCTAGCTTGTTGGGGTCGAGCTGAACTTTAAACATTCTCTTTCGATAGCCGGTTAGTTGAACCCGGAGCACGGCTTTATTGTCCTCGAGACTCTCTTTGAGAAGGTCGGCTATGATATCACGCTTGCGATTATCGTTTGGACCGATGATGGCCATTTCTAAGACCGGAAATTCTTCCGACTTCAATTCAATAAATCTAGGTTTTTCTCTGAGGTCAGGCGGTAGGTTAGATACCCTATCAACCGATCTTTGTAAGTCCGCCATGAACTTTTGAACGTCGACACTATCAATATCTGCACGAACAAAAATCGAGCTTTTGCCGGCTTGACTTACCGACCTTACATCTTTTAAATCAGCTACAGATCTAATTTCTTCTTCCAGGGGCTTGGTGATGCGGCTTTCTATTTCATCCGCTGAAGCACCGTCATAGTTGGTTGTGATCATTGCCATTGCGAAATCAACAGTTGGATATGATTCTGAATTGAGGTTGCGCATGCCCGAAATACCAAAGACTATAACGAGGATAGTAAGAATAACGGTAAACTTATAGTTTTCTAGAAAAAATTTTGCAGGACTCATGGGTGTGCCTTATGAAATAGGTTTGTTTAAGGTGCAAGGTAGTTCTGTGAACACCTTCAAATGATCGAGTAAAGTAACAATAATACGGAGATTGGTATTGATCTCCTGCAGCTGACTATCTTGTAATGCATCTTGTTCGCGAATAAGTTCTAGCAGTGATAGGCGAGCTTGCTTATATCTGCTGGCGACGGAGTTAACGCTTTGCTGCAGGAGATTAGTGTTTTGCTTTTGATTGCGCAGCGCCTCAAACATCAGACCAACGTGGGGTATGATCGCAGCCTGTTGAGAAGCGAGTTGCGCCATGAGGTCAAGTTTTTCTGATTCGAATCTAGATTTTTCGACAGCAAGTTTTCTTCGCTGCAAATGGTCAGTAGCTTCACCAATCGGCACTCTTAACTGAAGAGCGAATGCGTAGCCGTTATATGGTGTTGTTGGCATATCGCTGAAGGTGGAGCTATATTCAGCATTATCCCCATTGGCCACAAGTTGATAGCTTGAGGTCAATTTGAGGTCCATTTGGTTGGCGGCTGAAGTTATCACTTTTTGGGCTCTTTGTGATTTTTCGATTGCAAGAAGTAAAGGTTTGTAAGCTGTGTCACTTAGGGGGTCTTGGACTCGACTCTTAATGACATTCGCACACTGTTTGACTTGTTGGATGGTTTTCACGATATTAACAGGTGCAAGTTCAATTGGTGATTCAGCGAGTGCCGGAATGAGCCTGATTAGCGCCTTTTGCAAGTTCACTTTATCGAAGTTTAAACTGGCAATAACGTTTTGTCGGGTTGTCACTTGTGCTTTCAATCTAGCTACTTCCGTCTGGCTGCCAATAGACGCTTCAAGGCGTTTTCCAGCCTCTAACATCTGTTTTCTTGCCGATCTGAGTAGGCTTTTTGCATATTTTTGTGACTCGCGGTTGGCTATTAGTGACCAATAGATTTTTCTGATTTCTACCTGAAAGGCCTTCTTTTGGATGATAGTCATGGCTTTAGCTTTTTCTAATCCTGAGTTGGCAAGCAGAATCTTGGTTTTATCAAGTTTGCCCAGAAGGTTTTTCCATAAGTCCATGGTTACTTTTACTTCAGCATTAGTATGGGTATGTCCGCGGATATTGATTGGCAGTGAGGTCTTTTGGTTGGCAGTGGTACTAAGGCTTGCCGTAAGGCCGTGCTGAAAAGGCTTCGTGATACCGAGTGTACCGCCACTGGTGGGGCTGAATACTGGTGACATTTGCGAAAGTGGTTTTTCGTTGGTCTTGTTGTAGGCCAGGTTGCTGAATAACGCAGGGGCAAAGTTAGCGTGAGTTGCGGCAGCTTCCAGCTCGGCCGCAGAGTACATTGTTGCAATTTGAAGATTCGTTGGATTAGGGGTAGTTTTGGCCTTTTGCAAAAGGCTATTCTCTGTATGCAGCTTTCCCCATAAAGGCCTTTGGGCAGAGAGCAGCAGACAAGCTAGAAGGGCTATATTTTTCATTTTCATCTCTTGATATAAATAGAAGTATACCGATTTGTAACAAATGTTTCATACATACGTATGAATGTTTTCCTGATTATCAACGGTACTACAAACATTAAACTTTAGTCAAACGTTTGTTTGAAACCTAAACATCGATAAAGTAGAAAGAAATTAAAGGTAAGATTTTCGATGTTAAATGAGCTGATTGCAAAGCCAAAATACCTGTAAATATTATTTATTTATATGCCGATGTGATTTTTGGGGGAGATCAGATGGTTAAGCTTATGGAAAAAACCTCAGCCGTTGAGGGCCCAGTTGGTCTAGAGGATCTAGTAATAGGCGATATAATGAAGACTCGGTTTGCCCGTTTTAAACCGGATATGACGATGGAGGAGGCTGTAGGCATTGTGCTTAAGGCTGATGCAAACGGTGGGCCGGTAGTGGGAGGTGATAATCGAGTGGTGGGCTTTCTTTCAGAGAGGGACTGCTTGCGGTTAGCTATGACCAGCAGGATTAATAATAGTGTGGGTGGCCTCGTTCGGAATTATATGCGTACTGAGGTTGTTACCGTCAATCATAACGAGAGTCTTCTGGCGATCATGGATATGTTTGTGCGCAACTGGTACCATCTATATCCGGTTTTGGATGATAACGAGAAGCTGGTTGGCGTCGTTCCCCGAGCTTTAGTTCTGGAGGAAGTTGATCGACTCAAACAGACTATATGGTAGTGTTATGGGTAGCTGGTTGTCAGTGGTGTAGAGTCAGGAGTTAGGAGTTAGGAGTTAGGAGTCAGGGAAGAGTTTATAAAGTTTTGTGGTAGGTTCTGCGGATTTTTTTGAAAGATTCGAGGTGGTGACCCCTAAAAGCCTAACGGGAGCGCAGTTCCTGTTTGTTTTTATAAGGAGTTGCTCAATGGTCTGGTTCAATATTTTTGCATCGGCAGTTGGCGCTGCGAGAGTCTTGGCTCTGGTGAGAGTTGTGAAATCGCAAAACCTGATTTTCAGCTGGATGGTTTTTGCCTCCAAGCATTTTTTTCTTAGGCGGATAGCAACCAATTGGGTCAGTTGGGTTAGTTGATCCAGCATTAGGTTGATTTTATTTAAGTCTTTTGCAAAGGTTCTCTCTTTGCCAATTGATTTACTGCGGCCCCGGTTTTCCACACTTGCGCTGCCGATCCCTTTGCAGGCTTGCCACAGCCAATTTGCCTGTCGTTCTCCCAGGGCTCCAGTTAGCTGGCTCTTACCAAAACCTAGTATATCTTGACATTTAATGAATCCGAAGCTGTTTAGCTTCCGTTCGGTAACTGGGCCGACGCCTGGTATTGTTCTTACATTCAGGTTGGCCATGAAGCTGGGCACAGACTCTGGGGTTACGACAGTGACTCCAAAGGGCTTGTTAAAGTCCGAGGCGATCTTGGCTACTAGTTTATTCGGCCCAACCCCGGCTGATGAGGTGAGTTTTAAATCCTGATAAATCCGATTTTGCAGCTCTATTGCGATTTTTGTCGCCGTTTCTTCACAGTTGGTAACATCCAAATAGGCTTCATCTAGTGAAACAGGAAGAATTTTGTTCGTATACTGGTGCATGAGTATTCTAATTTTTTCAGAAGCCTCTCTATATGCTTCGAAACGCGGCTTTAAAAAAATTAAACCTGGGCATAGACGCTGAGCTTGAGCTGCTGGCATTGCCGATCTTACGCCTTTTTTTCTGGCTTCGTAGCTGGCAGTTGCTACCACCCCTCTACCCCCAGGCATTCCTCCCACAGCTATAGGAAGGCCCTTTAGTTTAGGGTTGTCTCGGGTCTCTACGGAAGCATAAAAAGCATCCATATCGAGATGTATAATCTTTCTTTTGAGAAGAGATGAGTCTATATGACATGAAGGTTCGTGGGCTTGCCAGTGTATAAGGCTTTGTTTGTTTTCCATACTTATTAATGGTATTTCAAAACCCCTAGACTGGCAAGATCTAAAATCAAGAATTTTTTCGATAATGGGAACGTTCTCTTAACATATTTTGAGATACTTTTATTACAAGCTGGTACATAGTGTGACTGTGCTTGGATGGGAGGGAAGCCTTGGGAAAGTCATTATACGATAAAGTTTGGGAGGCTCATGAAGTCGAGAGAATGGCAGATGGACGCAGTCAATTATTTATAGGCGTTCATTTGATTCACGAGGTGACCAGCCCGCAGGCCTTTGGTATGTTGAAGGACCGGAATTTGTCGGTTGCTTATCCTGGGAGAACGTTCGCTACGGTAGATCATATCGTGCCTACTCACAGTCAGGAACGGCCTTTTCTGGATCCGCTAGCTGAGGAAATGATTCAGGCGTTAGACGAGAATACCGTTGCGCACGCAATCAAATACTATGGTATAGGTTCTGGATACCAAGGCATTATTCACGTAGTTGGGCCTGAATTAGGCCTCACTCAGCCAGGAACGACAGTTGTCTGTGGTGATTCGCATACTGCCACTCACGGCGCCTTTGGAGCCGTTGCTTTTGGGATTGGAACAAGCCAAGTACGCGATGTTTTGGCTACCCAGACTCTGCTATTAGAGAAGCTTAAGGTTAGAAAGATCCAGTTGAATGGGCGCCTTCAGCCCGGTGTTACGGCCAAGGATGTAGCTCTACATGTTATTGGTTTACTTGGTGCCAAAGGTGGCCAGGGCTTTGCATATGAATATGCTGGCTCTGTTGTCGAGCACATGTCTATGGAAGAGAGAATGACCTTGTGCAATATGTCGATTGAGGGTGGGGCAAGGTCAGGTTATTGTAATCCGGATGCCAAAACTTGTGCCTACCTAAAGGATCGCAAACACTCGCCTAAAGGTCTTGATTTTCTGAAATCACAGCGCCATTGGTTAAGCTGGGCTAGTGATGATGATGCTATCTACGCTGATACGGTGGAATTGGACGGAAATACTATCCAGCCGACGGTTACTTGGGGGGTAAGCCCTGATCAGGTTGTGGGTGTGGATGGAGTGATTCCTGCCTCGGCATCAGACGATGTAATTGATTATATGGGTTTGAGAAAAGGTGCCCGCATAAAGGAAACCAAGGTAGATGTTGCTTTCATCGGCAGTTGCACCAACGGTCGACTTTCAGATTTCGAGTCCGTTGCCCCCCTTATAAGAGGGCAGAGGGTAAAGGCGGGGGTGAGAGCGTTAGCTGTTCCCGGCTCGGAAGCTGTGGACCGCAAGGCGCAAGAAACAGGAATTGCGACAATATTTAAAGATGCGGGTTTTGAGTGGCGAAAGCCCGGATGTTCAATGTGTTTGGCAATGAACCCAGATAAGCTCGTTGGCGACGAGCTTTGTGCATCTAGTTCAAATAGGAATTTTAAGGGCAGGCAGGGCTCAGCGCGCGGCAGGACGATGTTGATGAGCCCATTAACAGTTGCAGCTTCGGCTTTAAGAGGGCATGTCTCTGATCCGCGGGAGGTCTTTGGTTTATGAGTGTTATTGAATCTATAGCTGGCTATGGCTTGCCTTTATTTGGCGATAATATTGATACTGACCAGATTATTCCAGGTAGATTTTTGAAGTGTGTAACCTTCGATAGTTTAGCTGAAGGTTTGTTCTACGATAGCCGTTTTGAGAGTAATGGCAACGCCAAAGCTCACCCGATGAATACGCCAAAGTATGAGGACGCTTCTATCCTAATAACAGGAAACAATTTTGGTTGTGGCTCTTCGCGAGAGCACGCTCCTCAAGCTTTGCAGAAAAGTGGTTTTAAAGCGATTATCGCCGGTTCTTTCGCAGAGATATTTTTTGGTAACTGCACAACCTTAGGTATTCCCTGTGTTACTATGGAAGAGGGCTTTCGGCTTGAGTTGATGGCGCAAGTGGAAAGCAACTCCACAGAGCACGTTAAAATCTCTCTAGAGGAGTTGGTGGTCAAGTTTGGTGAGTGGATGTGGCCAATATCAATGAAAGAAAGTGCTAGGTTGGCATTTTTGAAGGGGAGTTTTGATCCTCTTTCGGAGCTTTTATCGCGGCGCGCTAAAGTAGAGAGCCTGGAGCAGCAGCTGCCACATGTTTGGGATCTGAGTTAAAGGTTAGCGATGACGTTGGTTTTTACTGGTAAGGTTAGTCGTGAGTGGAACACTGATTCTCCCTGAAACAAAAAAACCCTTAACTCGCATGCAGTGGCGGTTTTTGTTGTTCTTGAACTACAAAGTAGAATCTGCAGAAATTATTGATTTTTTGCTGCCAGGGCTTGAACTGGACAGCTTTCGTTCAGATTACTATTGTTCCTTAGTGGCTTGTTTGACAAAACCCCACTCTCGGCAAAAGTCACGGTTTTTAAAACTAAGTGCTGAGAGTCTTGCTATACGGGTATATACGAAACGGAAGGTTGGCAAGCGTATTCATCGAGGTTTTGTGCGGCCTTTTTGTGTGGCCGAGCAAGGTGGTTTAAGAGGGAGTCTGCAGCTTACACAGTCAACGAAAGGTTTGGCTATGAGCCATGCCGCCACGGCGCAATCAGAAGCCGATTTGCTTAATATTGGTGGACGTATCGAGTACCGATGGCAGGTTGGAAAGAATAGTTATCACATAAGCGGGCTGACCAAGGGTGAGTACATACCTATACCCAAGACGGGTTTTCTGCCATTTATAGTCAATAGGGATTTCTTCTACCAAACTGCGAGGGATGGCAGTACGCTCGAGCACTTTATCGATACCGGTTTTACTCAGCAGCTGAAGGTCAAGGAGTATTCTTTGTTTTGCGATGCTGTCAACACCTTTGGAAAAGATCTCAATTTTTTGAAGAATGAGCCTGATTCTGCCGTGGTCTTTGATGGCTCAGACGTGACGCTAAGGGAACCGACAGTACTGCCAGTTGGGTGTGATTTATAAGCCTATGATACCTTTGGTAGTTTGTAGTCAAGTATTTCCACCGTCAGTAATGTGCAGTCATCGCTGCTAGCTCCATTTACCCATAGTTTTTCCGTTTCCAGCTCAATGACTCTAATTAGGTTCTTTGCAGAGCGGGTGTCTTGCAGCTGGCGGATGAGCTTACTAATGCTGTACCTGCGCCCTTTGCTGCTACTATTTTCTAGAAGGCCGTCGGTAAACAAGAATAGCTTGTCTCCGGTTTCGAACTGCAAAGGCAGGGTTCCGAAGTTTCGGCTATGTGAGCCCAGTAGAGATCCTTTGGTATGGATACGGATAAGATCATTTCTTTTTATCAGGTAGATTTGCGGATGGCCCGCATTTAGGTAAATACCTTGTAGGTTTGAATTATCGAAGGCTATGATAGACATTGACATCCATAGGCCACTCTGATCACCGCCGATCTTTTGGACAACGCTGTTTGCAACGCTGGCCAACTTGTTCACGGCATCATAGCAATTAAGTTGCGAGGTTTGCAGGTCATTTATAGTTGCCTGGATAGCTCCTGCGACTGCGGCAGATACTAATGCTGAGGAAACACCGTGGCCACTTACGTCTCCTATAAGGATGAATGTTCGCGTTTTTGTAGGATCCAGGTAATGCCCAAACCAGTCACCACCCATATTTTCGGCTGACCGAAATGAGCTGAAACATTCAATAATGCCCATCCGTCCTGGGTAATTTAAGAGGCCGCTCTGCACCGCTGAAGCTGCTTTTCTAGTTTCGATAGCTGACGCTTCAGCTTTTTTATTTTCAATCATGTAATCCGCTTGGCTAATAGAAAAGGCGATGATTTGTAATAGCAATGTAGACATGAGAATCCATTCATGGGAGGGTATTGCTGGAGTAATACCAACCACGATAGTGGAGGCATAGGCGCCGCCTAGAAGTAGGGGTATACCGGTGTAGATGAGATGTCTTGATTCTCTTGTGCCTGCCAAATAGCCCTTCACTAAAGCCAATGCGATCATGAAAATAGCCACCATGGTGAATAAGAAAATGATAAGACCACTTTGTTCTGGTGAAGCTGTAATGCTAGCAAATAGAGATAGTAAACCAAGGTGTTGAGTAAATTTGAGTTGCCGATCCATAATGCTGTCGTAGGATGCTATTTTCATAAAGCTGCGGGCGAACATCACCGATGATATGGACGCAATAATCACAAGAGCTGTTCTAAAGGTTGGGTTTAGATCCAGAAGTATATTTTTATCGTTTAATTCGATTAGAAATACGGCTAACATTAGAACTGTAAAATGCAGCTGAGAAAAGTCCTTGAGAGTCGCAAATAATATCAGCGAATAAATTACCAGGATGATAAATCCACCGGTGAATAAACCAGGAAGAAGAGCGCCAAAAGGCATTTGGGCTCGAAACTGTTTTTTGCTCCAGATATGCAGTTCGCAACTCTTGTGAATGCCTTCCAGCTTGAAGTAATATTGGTTTTTGCCTGGTGGAACCTTGACCTGGAAAATAGGATTTCTGTAGGCTATTGAAATTTCATTTTTAATATTTTTATCAAAGATTTGGCTACTGTAGCCGTTGGTTTTTGGGACGAAAAGGGTGAAACGTTCGGTTAGGATGTGGCGGTGTTCGAGAACGATCTCGACGTTCTGACTGGTATCGTTTTCAAGTGTGAAACGACCCCAAACTGTATCTGGATAAAAGCCTAGTATTGGTATCTTGCGAGTTTGTCTTTCAAACCTACCTGAGAATGCCGGATTTACGATGTCTTTTATTGTTAGGGAGTTTGTTTTGTCATAATAGACTTCAATATTTTTCCCGATAGGTCCTGAATCAATTTTACCATGCACCGCTATGGCACCCGCCTCAGCTGGGAAGCAAAAAAGAATTATGAAAATGAAGCTGAACCAGTCTTTTTTCAAAGCGGTGCGTCCTCGGAAAAGATTACTGCATAATAGCTATCGGTAAGCTGAGCTGTGGCTATAATTGGCATTTTTGGTTATAATGCCAACTTTCGCTCTTATCTAATCCAGGTTTGAGTAGGTAAGGTATTTACATCTCATTTACTTCGATGGTTTTTAAGGTATAAAGCATCCCAGGTTAATCTATTGGCCGTCATCAATAGTAGTGTGCCAGTTAAGTTGCCCGACACCAATTGAGTAGACCTCTGTGAGTTCTTTTATGATACGAGGGGCATCTTCGAAGTACAGCTTTTCTGCTTTTATCCATATATAAACTTTGTCCATGTCGGCCCGCTGCTGGGTACGAACGATGGCATCCTCACTTGGATAGCTCTTTGTTTGTGGCATGAAGTTACTGACAAACCTTGCAACATAGGTCTGGCTAGGGTTATAGGAATTCGGTACGAAGATATCGACTAAAACAGGTTCTTTTGTGTATTTTTGGACTTTTAGTCTGCTATGGCCAATTGGGCCCGACGGTCCAGTGTGCGGTTGTCTATTGATAAAAGAATGGGAAGTTACTCTGTAGGTTACGCCCTGGGTTGTGTACTGGAACCCTTGCAAGTTTTCTGGAAGTTTACTAATAGCAAGAGCGTCAGGAAGTTCGTAAATGTTAAACATGTTGTATGCCTTGGGAGAATCAGTAAGTGAAAGACCACCGTGGTAGGTAGTTCGTTCTTTCAACTTATTCCATAGGCCGCCATTGTTTTGTATGAACTTTTCGTAATTTGTTTGATTTCCTTGCGAAGCTGCAAGGCTGAAGGGTGAACTCAAGGAATCGGAGCTGTTAAGACCACCACCGCCTTTGAAAATGCTATCTGACATATTACTCGACCCAGTCTTGGTGCCTTGATTGGGATCGGCTATTATTGGTTCTTCGATGGGGGGGGCTGTATCACAGTCTGATGCAAAGTCCTCGAATGTTCCGTCAGGGCATTCAAATTTTTCTACCTTTTTCACGCATTCATCAAATTCATTGAGCTCTTCGTCAGTAGCACATTCTGCTACTTTCACGCATTCATCATATTCATTGAGCTCTTCGCCAGAACTACAATTAGACGCATTATCAGTTAATTGTTCTGCAGCTCCTTTTGGTTTTGGCACTGTCGGTTTTGACTTACTTCGATTGCAGCTTAGATTCATCGTCATTGCGAGGCACAGGGCACATAGCTGCAGAAGCATTTTTAAAGCGTGTCTTTCCATTTTTTTCTCAATCGGCGAATATTTTAAATCTAAGTTCTAGGGATGCAAAATATTTGCCAAAAAGCATGTTTTTCTCAATCTGCAAGACAGTCGTAATTAAATCATATGTTTAGATGGGAGGCGTCTGTTCGGATGTCTTATAGAACTTGACGGCCGATGGGACGAATTCTAACTGGTGCACAAAGGTTGCAGATGCGTTTCTGCTTGTATTTATCTGTTTTAAGTACACAAATTTATCGGCTGGCTAACGTCATGACAGCTAAGTTTTCTTCTATAATAACTAAAGCTATAATTTTATAAGATAATTTCTCTAGCTGAGCTTTTACCTGATTAATTCCTTTGCACCAATTAGCCGGTAGCTGGTAGCTGGGTACGAATAATATTTGGGGAACCTCGACTTGGCAAAAGAGGTTGGTGATCGGAGGTCTTTTGGCATCAGTTCTGAGTTTAGTATAAGAACTTTGCTGTGTTAAACTCTTAATTTCTGGATCACAGTTACTTGGGGGGGTGATGGGGAAGCGTTTGGACCCAAAATCGGTCATAATAGGGGCGGTATGCACCCTGGGAAGTTTATATCTAATTAAGGGTGAAGCTGGCTTCCTAAAGGGAGGAAGCAGGGGGCGGTCCGCAGAGCGGCGTTTTCAAAAATCAGCAGCAATTATTGCGAATATTGCTGATGATATGAGTAATCTCGAGGTTGATCAGGTCCTCAACTCTCGGGATGAAAGGAAGCTTTATGCCCTAAAAAGCCAAACCCAGGTGTTGCGTGAGCGTTTGCGCGGGCAGGAATCTATTCTTGAGAATATTGCTGAGCGCATAGATTCTACAATTAATTATATAAAAATAAAGCAATAACCCGGTTATTCAAATCCTACCCTATAGGAAATTAGGGGTTGCATACCGATTGATTGCTGACCGGCCTGGAGGTTTTTTGGCCCGGCGTTATAATAGTTTTGGTAGCTGGCGCGGGTAAATGTTTGACATTGTCAATTAGTTACTCAGGAATAGAAAAAATAAAACCTGTAATATTTTATCCTTGCCCTCCTTTATTCCAGGCCCGTTAATTGCATGCTGATTTAAGGGTACGGGGCATTTTAGAGGAAGCAGCATTGCCGGTTTTTATAGTTTTACTATTGGTGACCCCAATTCTTTGGGGGTGCGCTGGGGAGCGTGAAGTATTGCGGGGCTACAAGAATGCTCGAAAGCTGGGCATTCATAAGGTGGGTCTTAGTAGCTCGCACGGAAGTGATCCGGTTTTTAACCCCTACATTGAAGACTTCGAATCTAGATATGGCGGCCCAATAGGTGATATCGAAGTCCGCTTCGGTGAAGCTCGAACTTTTGCCCAATGCAAAATTGATATATTTGGGAAAAAGTCCATCATTGTGAACCGGGCTCAGTGGTATTCTCTTGGGCGGGGCCAGGATGTGTCTGGTCAATACAGAATACTTTTATTCCATGAGTTTGCTCACTGCGTGCTGGAACGGCTAGAGCATGTTGAAGAACGCATCATTTTGCCTGCATTGCAGGGTCAAGATAACCGCCAGCTCGAGGCACCGGCCTCCATAATGGCTCCGATCTTATCTAGTATAGATCTGACTATTATTCTTGCGAATGAAGACATTTATATGAATGAGCTCTTTGGTTATGCAGTGGTTTCAGATACCTTAAATTAGCTCGAAGCCAGGTTACTTTAGCTCGCATGCCATTAAATAGAGGTCGGGGAATTTCTCCACGAGATCTTTGCTTATGGCGTTTAATATTGACTCAGAATAGGGGTTGAGTCTGTTAGGCGTGTCCTCTAGGGTCATAAGTTTAAAGCCAACGATGAACATGCCTTCGCGGTTGATGCGGACTTCTCCCCAATGAATACCAGTTGTTGGGCCTTTTGCTGGGTCTTCGATTAAGTTATATTTCTTTGCAGTTAAATCTAGGACAATGATCATATATTGATCGGCTTTGCGCAAAAATAAGTAGTCTTCATCATTTTTGAGATCGGCTTCTTCTATTGCCTCATTTGTTCTGTTTTTTGGTTTCACGGAGCCTCCAGTCGCCGGATTGGCTTGCCTTATATTGCAAAACTAATGTCGGCTGTCCACAAGCATTTTTGGTGCGGTAATTTCTATAGTAAATTTAGGGAGATGAAAGATTTTTCAGGTTGGCTGGAGGCTAAATAGCCTGGGTCAAAAGTTATAACTGCCCCCCACTGTGAGAGTTTTTTCGCTTATAGTAGCGATTTCACTGCGCAGCTCAAGATCTCTTATTTCGTAGATAGCTCCCACTCTAATGACTGAGAAACCATCACGAGTGTTGAGAGAGTCCTCTTCTCGTCCGCCTTTGCTTTTGCCTTGAGAAATGGGCAGGACTTCAAGGCCGCTATATAGGGCTGCTAACGAGCTTATTTGATATCTGACAGTAGCACCAGTGTGCAGCTCGATGAGCGAATTAGTTTCTTTAGTGATAAGCTCCAGGTTATCAATGTCCTCCACTTCATCGCGGCTGTAGCTTAGCAGGCAGTGGCTGAGGAGCTGGATGTTGCCCTGATCGATCACCTTATACCTCGCACCTCCGCCGAGTGTAAAGCCGAGTCCCTGTTTAGTTGTGCCGATGGTTTTTGTTGTCAAGGCTATCTGAGAAATAATATCCACATTCTCACCAATATTCTTGGTGATTTCTTCTCCGAGGCTTTGGCTGTGAACACGAAACTTACCGGAGCCGTCATTCATTTTATATGTTGAACGCATGTCTGCTAGCATAGTTCTCGTGGCAAGTTTATTACTTTGTGCAGTCGATCCAAGGTTTACTAAGTTTATGGCACTGGCTGCTTGAGAGATCATGCATACCGCAAATACAACAATAGACCCTCGTGTCCTAGTATTCATATGGAATCACCTTATTAGGGGGGGTTAGTAGTTTAACTCTTGCAGTTCCTTTTCTACCTCTATGAGGCATTGAAAAAGAGTGTGCTGTTCTGATAAGTGCCAACCGACGCTAGGTTCAAACACTGGCAGAGTTTCTATTAGCTCTATGATTTCTTCTCTTTCTTCGACAAGTTCATCTATAGCTAATTGGCTTTCCGATAGACCCATGTGGTTTCCATGCTCCTATTCGAAGTAAACTACGTCACCGTCAGTCAACAAATATATTTTTTTAATTGCTTCTGAATAACAGTTTAGCAATCACTATTGAGGAAGGATAGGTCGAAATACATAAAATTATAAAAAAAGATATTATACCGCCAAAATAGCGGCCATTCTGGCCGCCTCTGCTGGTAAAATTATGACAGTGGTGCTAGGTTAGGAGCGATTTTGCCTTGGGGGTTTTATGTCTTTCAAAGAAGCTAGAAACTATTGGAATGATTTCTATACTGCAAAACCATACAGCAAAGGCAAGGCTCCTAGTGAGTTTTTGCAAAAGATGCTGCCGCGACTAAGTACTGGTAAAATCCTTGATGTGGCCATGGGTGAAGGTGTTAACTCTGTTTATTTGGCTCAGAAGGGCTTTGAGGTGGTAGGGTTTGATGTTTCTACCGTAGCTGTTGAACATGCTGAGCAGTTGGCAAAGGATACTGGTGTCAAACTTAAGGCTAAGGCCGCCGATCTGGATTTATACCTGATGGGCTTGATGGAATACGACTCTGTAATTATGACTTACTTCCGGCCTAGTGTTACCCGCTACTACTCGAATATGATTACGGCCTTGAAGCAAGGCGGTAGTCTTCTTATCGAGTCATACGGTATTCCTGAGATGGGGGAAGCGATTGCCAAGGGTGAGGCTTATCGGAACTACTTTTTTTCCTCGAATGAGGTTATTAATCAGCTTCGTGATATGCGCATCTTGTTTTACCAGGAAGCTAAGGTGGGTGGGAAGCATGTTGTTCAGTGTTTGGCTCAAAAGCCCTATGATAGGCATGCAGCTAAACATGATGTGTTTGGTATGCACACTGGCAAGCCGAAAGGAGACTCAGAGTCTTTGAAGCACCTCGAGTTGGCCGAAAAGTTTTTTAAAAAGGAGTAGCAATCAAACTCCAGTAAATAAATGTTGTTTGCGTTGGCCTTTTAAAAAAAAATTGTTTTACTCCAGTAAACTTCTGGCAATTTTACCTGTCTAATCATCCTAATGCAAAATACTTCTAAGCTTTTTGGTAGCAGGTCCGATGCTGAAAGCGGTTTTGGAATTTCGATAGGAGCAAAACGATGATAAGGAAGGCAATTTTGATAGCAAGCTTGGCGGTTTTCGGAGCGTGTGCTGATGATGAGGCGTCTACTTCAGACCCGATAAGTTCTTCAGCCAACATGTTGGATGCTGCAGCTAACACGACAGCGGGAAAGATGATGGATTCTCTGAATGATGAAGACAAGCTCTACGTTAAAGTGCCTGTCTTATACATCCGCTCTGGTCCAGGAATGAAGTACAAGACAATAGGTACCGTTAAATTTAATGAGGCCATTATTGTGAAGGAAAAGCTTCACAAGGGTGCTTGGATCAAGCTTGACGAAGGTCAGTACGTTGGGGGTCGTTATCTCAGCGAAACAAAAAATGACAAAGCTTGGATACCGGCCAAGTACGCCCACTAGCTTTTTACTTCAGCAAGTATGAATAAGCTTAGTTAAGATCGGCCTGTATTAGGTTGGTCTTTTTTAATGTTCTGGAGCTCCATGGTCGTCAGATCCGTGTCCATGTGACTCATCTTCGCCGCAATAGATGTACTCAGCCCTGGTGCAGGTTTCGCCGTGCCGGATCGCAATGTTGATTACTATTGCGAACAGAGTTAGGGCTGAAGATAGAATCACCATAGCGACCAGTATCTTATTATCAATATTATTGAGAAAACTGTACTCATCCTTACTTTCTGACACACTTACTCCCTTCGATCCAGACGTAGCTAGGCTTGGAGCATAGAAGAAAGGAATGTTTTAGTCATCCATTTACTGCAAAAAATAAAGGATTTATGCGAATGGTCTTTGTCTACAAACTATTGTTTTGCTTCTGTGATTTTGATAGTGAGTTTCCATGATCCGCTTTAATTAAAAGGCTGGTAGATACATATTGATCGTTGGCTAGCCTAGCCCACCCATCCTGTATCCCTTGTACTTCGAAAATTTTATCTTTAAAGAATATGCCGATAGTTGGAAAATCCTTTCCTGCACCTTGGCGGATATTGACCCTTGAAATAGCCTGCATTTTTGCGGGAAATACCGTTGGAAAAATCGCAGTAGATGCTAAGCCTTCGTTCTTAATATAGCTGCCTTGCTTGATGACTCTTAGCCACAGTTCATCTATTTTTTGTACCTCAATCTGTTCACCCCTTTGGTAGGTGTCTACGGGCTGTGCGGTAGGAACGGGCAGGTTTCTAGCGAGGAGCTTTTTCACAGCAACCCAGCGCTTGAGGATATCAGTTTTAGGCTCTTCGTCTAAATTTAGTAAGTCAGGGTTTCTTACAAAACGGCCGTAGTCAATTCTAACCCAACTTTGTCCGACTTTCTGAGCTTTTATGGATTTGCCATAAGTTAACGCACCGACCTTTTCGTATTTTACACTTGGACCGCGCCTCACAGCAGCATACTGGGTTTTCACCATATACTTATTCCAAGTTTTCAGTTTAGGTTTTGCTTTTGGAGATGCACACTTTAAACTTTTTTTCGCAACGGTTTTTGTAGGTTGCTTACGTCTTTTGACAGCTGCTGGCTTTGGTATGATAGGACTATTTTCAAGATAGCTATAGTTCTTTGCAGAAGGAGGGGGAGGTGGCGGAATGACAATTGTATTGTCTCGTTTAACCTCGTTGAAGAATGCCTGGTAAATCACGAGACATACTAGCGCTAGAAAACCCAGCTGGGTGCTGATGGATGGTAGCCGACTCGTTTTTTTTGGCAGTTCGGCTGCATCGCTTTTAATGTTGTTTTTCTCTGGTCTTGATTTGCGAATTTTTCTCATATTGGCTCCCGCTATGAAAGCATGCCCCCTCATTGTATCGCTTTTCGTTCTGTGTGCGGTAGGTAGCTTCTGCCGAAGCAGTTATTTAATCAGGTTTGAAATAAGAAATGACATTTCCAGGCTTTGGCTATAATTCAGTCTGGGGTCGCAATACGTTTCATAGTTTTTTGATAGATCCTCTGGGCCAAGGCCTTGGGAGCCGCCTATACACTCTGTTACGTTATCACCAGTGAGTTCAAAGTGCACGCCACCTAAATGAGTATGGGACTGTCGGTGAACTGTGATGGTTTTGGTGAGTTCGGCAAGAATATGGTCGAAGCTTCTTGTCTTTACGTTGTCGCTGGTTTTGATGGCATTGCCATGCATGGGATCGACACTCCATACTACGTGCTGTTGGGCTTCTTGGACGGCGGCAACTATCTTAGGTAAGCCTGCATCGACTTTATCGTGACCAAATCTGGTTATTAAGGTAATCCGGCCTTCCTCATTCTTAGGGTTTAGTGCCTTTATGACTTCAATGATTTCCTTCGGATTCGCTGAGGGACCGACTTTTAAACCAAGGGGGTTGCGAATACCCCGAAAATATTCAATATGTGCGCCATTTAGATCTCGGGTGCGATCGCCAATCCATAGCATGTGTGCGCTTAGATTATAGAAGCCACCTTTTTGTTTTATGAATCTGGTTTGGGCTTCTTCATAGGGAAGGTGGAGGCCTTCGTGAGATGTGTAGAAGTCAACCCAGTTGAGGTTGTTGTTTATGTTGCCGATAGATTCCATGAAGGCAATAGCATCTTGAATCTGCGAGACAATTTCTTTGTATCTTTTCCGTTCTGCAGTATTTTGAACAAAATCTAGGTCCCAGTGCTCAGGGTGATGCAGATCTGCAAACCCCCCTCTGGTTAGAGCCCGAATATAGTTTAACGTCAGTGCTGATGTTTTGTAGCCACGTAGCAGTCTATCTGGATCGGGCTTTCTGCTCTCTAACGTTGGGTTAATTGAGTTGATGATGTCGCCTCTGAAACTGGGGATTTCTTCGCCATCTATAATTTCAGTATCGCTTGAGCGGGGTTTGGCATATTGGCCGGCAATCCTGCCTATCCGGATAACCGGTTTTCGCGAGCTATAGGATAGAACGACAGACATCTGTAAGAGAATTTTCAATTTTCGCGTAATTTTGCTGCCGTTGCAGTCTTGAAATCTTTCGGCGCAATCACCGCCCTGCAAGATGAATGCTTCACCGCAACTGGCTTTGGCAAGCCCTCCCCGCAACCGGTCTATCTCGCCGGCAAAAACTAGGGGTGGTAGGTTGCGGATTTTACCTATGATGTGCTGCAGTTTTTGCCGATCCTCGTACTGAGGTTGCTGCTTTGCAGGTTTTTGTCGCCAGCTATCAGGGCTCCAATCCTCTGTTAACACTAGAGTTCTCCAAAAAATCACATCAGTCGCCAAGTATAGTCTAGTTTTTTACCATTAGCTAGCGCCTAAAAGTAGGCTCTTTTTGCGTAGTGTCAGGCTGTTGGTGGGGTCTGGAGCTCCGAGACGTACATATAGAGTGGTGTCTTTATTTTAGATTCACTCTGAATATTGTGGAATCGGAGTTTTATATTCTGAGTTTTTACTTGAGAAAAATCTTGGTTACATTGGCGCTCGTGGTGGTTTTACCATCGACAGCTAATTGCTGGACGAAGAAGGTCAGCATTAGCCTTGGTGATGTTAAAGGTGGCAAAGGTTTTGATATCGATGTCGAAGTTAAGCTGGCAGATGGGTGGGAGGGCTTTAGTAGTCAAAGGATTGATAGTAATAGTTGGGAGAAGAATATTCCTCCTGGTGAGTACCGCTTGAGAACCAGAACGATTGATGGTCGAGGTGTGCCAGGGGCTTGGGGTGAATATAATGAATTTTCTATAGACTTCCCAAAAATTGGTTTACTAAGGCCAAAAGCGGATAGTGTTTTGCAGGTCAAATCTGGTAAAACCAAGAAAACGAGGTTCCGCTGGGATAATATTCAAGGGCATTCGGGTTATATTCTGCAGGTACGCGATGAATCGAGTGGTGTAGTTAAATCTTATAAAACCAAGAGATTTGCCATGACTCGGAAACTTAGAGTTGGTCGTGACTATTCCTACAGAGTTCTTTTTGTGTCAGGTCAAGATCCACAAGATACTCAGATTCCTTGGTCTAGTTTTTCGATTAAGCTTGCCCCATTGGCAACACCCACGATCTCTTTTGAGAAAAAATCACGAATAGCCTGGGAACGGGTAAGGGCGGCCAAGTCATACGATGTTCAACTGGAGAGAACATTGCCACAACAGGCCGGAGATGATGCGATAGAGTGGGAGGTGGTATTTGCAAATAAGTCTTATAAGCAGAAAAATATCCGACTTAAGAAATATCGTCGAAGTGGTGCTCGCTATCGCTTGTCTGTCAAAGCTGTTGCTCCAAATCGCACATCATCTCAAGCCTTGATTCATGAGTTCGACTTTAACAAGGTAATTAGCCAAAATACTTTATTTGCGGTGAGGGGGGATAAGGATTGGGAATTTACTTATGGTTATGTACCTATGTTGCAGATGTATCATGTAACAAAAAATGCTTTGGAATCTGATGTTGCTGTATTTGCTACTAACTCTAACTTTGTGTCCCTTCGCTATTGGTTTGGTGGTGCCGAAAAGAATTTTGGTCTTGATCTTTATTACTACAGAGCTAGGAACACGCTTTTTGAAGAAGGTAACAGTGAAGTGGTGACAGATGGCTCTCAGGAACCTATTGATCTGTCTAATAATGTGATGGCGCTGAAGGGTATTTACCCATTTTATAGAAGTTGGTTCAGTTTGTCTTTGGAAGCAGGCGCCCAAATTAAGAATTTCTATACTTTTGGCGAGGGTGATGTTGGTCGGGTGGTGTCAGAGGAAAATATTACGCAGGAAGTTATGGGTGGGTTGCATATCTATTACCCTTATGCCGGTTGGATGGATATGGATTTAGGTGCCATCTATGGCTACCACTTCGGTACCTACCCATCAGAGGTGAGTGATTCAGATCATTTGGTTCTTTATGGGGATCTGGCTCACAGTATTCTCATGCCAGATCTACTACTATCTTATCGCTATACCTATGACTATACCCGTAATGTTTTTACAGATAGTTTGACTGGAGCTACCGGTCAGGAAGCTGTGATTAAGTCTTATCAACTCGGAATAACCGGGACCTTCATTTTTTAGGCTTCGATAATTTCACCGTAAGCAACAGATTTTTTGATGGTTTCTTCTTTTGAATAGCCTAACTTTATGACGCGGATAGCATGCAGAACTCCTGCGTGGGTTATGAGAATAGATGGTTTGCTGAGTTTGGTTAGGAATTCCTCGACACGTTTAATTAACTGGATAAAGGATTCGCCGTTAGGTGGTGCATGGGCTACCATATCTTTTATCCATAACTCAGTTTCTTGCCGATCAATATTTTCCCAGCGTCTACCCTGCCAATTGCCGAAATGCATCTCGCATATGGCCGATTCTATCTGAACTTTTTCTAGTTTTGACAAATGTTTTGCTAACTTTATGCATCTTTGAGCTGGAGAAGAATAGAAATCGAAGGATGCTGCTGAGCTGATCTTGGATAAGTTCTCTCTGACTTTATCCGCCTCGTTTGGGAAGGTTTCCGCTAGGGGTATATCTAGCTGTCCATAGCAGATGCCTGTAGGGTTTTCGACGGAAGTATGGCGAATTGCGATAATTTTCATGTGCTAGCTTCAAAGAATTTCTTTACTGTAAGACATAGAGGCTAACTGATTGTGCTCTTCTTGGCAATAAGCCGCACTTCTTAGTGCTTCAGTTTATGGCAGTATGTCTCGCCGTGTACGGCTTCCTTCAGGAGCTGCATGCCTTTTTGCATCGATATTTTGGGGTTGTAGCCGAGCAAGTCTTTGGACTTTTTTGGATCAAACCAATGGGCGGTGGATAACTGCTTAGCAACGAACCTTGTCATTCTTGGTTCTGTCTCGATATTCCGTATCTTATAATATGCCTCCAAAAGCGATCCGGCGCTGTAGGCTGCCCGTGTCGGGATTTTCTTTGGTTGCGAGGGTAGACCGTGGGCTTTCAATATCCCTCCGATGATATCTCGCATTGGCCATGGTTCGTGATTTGTTATAAAAAAACTTTCCCCGCCACATTGGCCTCGACGGAGAGCGGCTAGAGCATTGATTTGGGATTGTGCGGCATTTGCAATATAGACTGCGTCCACCCGTTTTGTGCCATTGCCGACAATACGTAGCTTGCCACTTTTTGCGAGCTTGACAATCCTGGGGACTAACTGGTTATCGCCGGGGCCCCAAATAAGATGGGGGCGCAGCACAATAGTTTGGAGTTTATTTCCATGGGAGCTTAAGACCTCTTGCTCGGCTATGGCTTTAGTCTCTTGGTAGGGTGTTAAAAATCTGCTTGCATAAGGTGCATCTTCATTTACACCATTTTGGTCAAACCCGGAAAAAGTAACGCTAGGACTACTCGTATGAACGAGATACCGTATATTATTTTTGAGGCAAGCCTGAATAATGTTCCTTGTGCCTAAGACATTTGGTCCGAAGTAAGAAGCATAGCTCCCCCAGACACCGGCTTTTGCTGCTATATGGAAAATGGCATCTATGCCTGTGCAGGCGGCACGGGTATCTTCTTTTTTTGTTATATCTCCGATTATGCAGCGCACCCCTATGGCCTTAAGGTGGGGGTAGGCTGACCGGGAAAAACTACAAACTTCGAAGCCCTCTGCAACCAATTCTTTGCAAGTAGCAGTGCCGAGAAATCCACCTCCGCCTGTGACAAGTACCTTCATGGCCATGTTTTTTCAGCCTCTTGCTTAAGTTTTTCCCGCCGTATTTTCGAATTATGGCGAATGTCCACGGGAAAGGATGCGCAAAAGAGGATGTTTTCTATTGACTTTGTTCGTCGGTTTTCTCTGCAAACGTCGAGAATTTCCTGCTGGAGCTTTGGGCTACCTTTTTTTGCTTCAACCCAAAGAAGTGGTGTTTCTTGGCCTTTTCGGCCTACCCCCACTAATGCCGATCTTTTTACTTTTGGATGTTCGTTGATAATGCTCTCCACTGGGATCGTAAATAGATCACCCTCCTTGGTTCTGATGCGGTGAGATTTTCTCCCGCAAAACCAGAGCCTGCCTTCTGTATCCAGAAACCCGACATCACCCATTCGGTGCCAAACTTTACCATCACCATCTTTTATTTTAGCCATCCTTGTGGCTTTAGAGTTGTTAAAATAGCTAGTGGTGACTTGGGGGCCCGATACCAGAATTTCACCGACTTCTTCGGGTCCGAGTGCTGTGAGATCTGCTTGATTAACAATTGGGACATCGCTGATTTTAATAATCCTTAGACTGAGCTCCGCAACTGGTTTACCCACACAGATGCCATCGCCATTTTTTGTGCGTGCCACTGTTTCACCCAAGATCTCCTTTGCGCCAATAGAAGTTACAGGTAAAGATTCAGTGGCTCCGTAAGGTGTGAATAGATCTGCCGCCGGCGGGATCGCAGCAACTAACTCGGCAATGACTGGGTAGGGAACAGGGGCACCAGCGCTAACGATCCTATTCAGAGAGGGTAAATGCATTCTATTGCGTTTTATGGTTGGTGCTAGGCGCTTCAACAATGCTGGTGAGCCAAATAGATTACTAATACCAAACTGCTCTATCGGTTCGAAAATGTTCTTAGGTTTTACTTTTCCAGGGCGGGTAAAGTCCATCTTGGGAATGATAGCTGCCATACCTAGAGCCGGGGCAAACAGTGCAAAAAGCGGAAAAGTACATAAGTCTTTTTCACCACCTTTGATGTTGTAGGTGGCTTTGAATGCCCTTATTTGGGCCAGAAAATTCTCGTGCCGATATAGGGCTCCTTTTGGGGTCCCAGTGCTGCCACTTGTAAATAAGATAGCGGCCTCGTCTTTGGCGCTAGGCTCCTTAAATACCACATTTTGCGGGAGATTTTTTTTGAGTTTGGCTATAGTTTTACCGCCAAAGCTAAAAGGTCCACCAACACAAATGAGGTGCTTGAAGCTTCGGTGACCCCAGCCTAACAAGAGCCTGGCAATGTGAGCTTTTGGAATGCCAATAAAACCAGATGGCTTTGCCTGTTTTAGGCAGCTTTTCATATGGTTGCGGCCAATTGCTGGGTCGATTAAGACGGGAATAGCGCCAATGCTGAATAGAGCGAACGTTAAAGAAAAAAACTCTAGGCTTGGTTTTACCATCAGCGCAATCCTGTCGCCTTTTTCGATACCTGCGCAAGTCAAAGCTAGGCACAGTTTCTTGGTTTCGCAGAAAAGCTCTTGGTTAGTTAGCTGCTTATAGATTCTCTTGCCTTGGCAGCGCTTATTTGTCGGAAAGGCAACAGCCAAGTCGTCAGGGTAGTCTTTAGCTCTATGCTCTAAAAAACTAGCGATATGAGGGTGTGCAGGCTGAGGCTTGTCTTCCATGCTCAGCCCCCTAGGAGGTCGCAGAGTATTTGTTTAAGAATGCCTTGATTTCTGCTAGGCATTCATCATAGGCGTCTTCTAGGACATAATGCCCGGCTTTCTGATAGTTGCGTATTTCTGCGTGTGGCATGTGCTGCCGCCACTCATTCAGAAATGTATTATCAAAAACAAAGTCCTTTGCACCCCAGAGAATGAGTGTAGGAATATTCTTAAAGCGTTTGAGTGATTTTTGCGTGAGAGTTACTATGTGATAGCTAGGGTCTGCCGGATTTAAGGGGATATCCTGAACGAACCTGAGTATCGAATGTCTGTCCTTCGGCGTTTTATACGGTGCTAGGTAACTCTTACGCACTGCTTTTGAGAGCGGCTTTTCCTTAACGCAAAGATGTGAGGCGCCACGGCCGAAGGCGTTATAGTTAAGGATCATTCTCGCACCGATTTTAGTGTTTCTGAAAAGATTCAAGCTAAAAGGCATTTTCTTTTCCGCAGGCAGGTGGAAGCCTGATGTGTTTAGGATTATGAGCCGACCGATTTTATCTAGGTTATTGCGGGCCCAAGAAAGCGCAATCATACCACCCCAATCGTGGACCACGAGAGTTATTTTCCTTTCCAAATTCAGCTTTTCGACGAATGAACTAAGGTCGTCTATCCTGTCGGTTAGGTCGAAGTTATAACTATTGGGGTCCGGTTTTTCCGAGAGTCCACACCCTATATGGTCTGGTGCAATTGTACGGTAGCTTGGTGATAAGTCCTTAACGAGGTTTCTATAGTAGAAGCTCCATGTTGGGTTGCCATGCACCATGATGATTGGTTCGGCATCCTTATTGCCTTCATCAATGTAGTGATAGCGCAACCCGTTAAGGGCGACATAATTACTATTGAACGGGTATTGTTTTTTATCTATCTGACTTTCTTGGTTAATCACCACTCTACTCCTAACATTAGACAGTTTAGGCCGCTGCCGATTCCGAGCAACCCGACCCGATCTCCCGCATTCAGAAAGCTATTGTCTGCAGCCATAGCAGCCGAAAGGGGCAGCGAAACTGTGCCGACATTGCCCAAAAGGTCAAAGGTCTTATAGTCTCGGTTCTCTGGTATGCCCAGCTTTTTTAATATTGAAAGACGGTGGGTCTTTCCAACCTGATGGGAGATCACTTTGCTGACTTGATTGCTGTGCCAATCAAGTTCGCTTAGTAGTGAAGCCCATGTTTTAGCGCCGATATCGAGGCCGTGTTTAAGAACACCTACGGCATCTGTTATAGTAAATTGTTCTAAGGTTTGCCCAGACCGGCGCCTGACACCCCAGCGGCAGAGATTGTGTTGCTGTAGGTTGGAGCGAGACACGCCACCGAGGATTTTATGAGCTTTGGATGTAGCTCTAGCTTTACTGGAAATAATAATTGCTGCAGCTCCCGAACCACCGGTCAGTGTGGCTATTGAGTCCTTGAAGTACTCCATGTCCGGGTTCTCTTGTAACTGATTTATAATATCCTCAGTAACCTCGCGGGAGGATTCGCAGGAGACGACCATCCCTGTCTGAATCTGGCCCAACTCGATCCTATTGGCTATATCGATAATTCCGTTCATGACCCCAAGGCAGGCATTGCTTACATCATAGGCGGTAGCATCTTCCCTGAGCCCCAGGGCGGAGCCGACTCGGCAAGCGGTGGCCGGCTCGAAATAGTCCCTGCATACCCCAGCATAGATGAGCGCATCAAGGTCACTGCCTCTCATACCGGCCTTGCTTAAGGCAACCCTCCCCGCTTCTATTGCACCTGATGATACCTGATAGCCTTTAGGCCACCAGCGCCGCTCCTTTATGCCGGTCATAACTTCTAGTTGACCAACGGCAATTCGCAGGGTTTTGTAAACCCGGGCCAGCCGTTGTTCGAGCTCTCGAGTACTCACACGCTTTTCAGGCAGGTGGTAGCCAAAACCACTGATATAAACGTTGTTATAGATCATCGATTACCTACTTTTCTGGGTGTCCATGATACGAAGATTTTGTACGAGGTTATCAATGTTAACATGCACGTTATAGTGGGCCACATGGCCGCACTCCTGGCAAATCAGATTACCTTTGGCTAAAGAACTAAGAGCACCGATGTCTTTGGTCTGACAGACCCGTTTTAGGATTTTTTCGTCAGACTTATTAATGATATTAGATATATGTGTCCATGTATGGAGCCCGTGACAGGAGTCTTTAGAACCCTGAAAAATTGGCTTACGAACACTCAATCGCAGCTGTGATAAGATCCTTAGGAGTTTATTCACTTAGCTTAAATCCCTCTCCATTATGCAGTTATAGAGGTAAATAGCATATCTGCACTGGGATTGCACCCATAAGCTACGATATGGTTGCCTGCTTTTGATATTGACCTAACCGGGAGGTTTTTGTTAAACACTGGGCCACGGCTTCATAGTTAAACGGATATAACAGTCGCTTCCTAAGCGATAGTTCTTGGTTCGATTCCAGGTGAGGCCGCCATAATTACCGTTTTCTTCGCCCTAGAAGCTGTGTTTGCAAGACAACATCGGGCTGTGCAGCAAAAAAGTCACATTGTTTATCGCTAATGCCACAATCATCCTAATTACCTGGTGATAATGGCCTCTTCTAGAGGTAAAGATAGGCGTTGGCATATTCCTGCGTAGAGTTTGTGTTTATTTTCGCTAAAAATTCTGGTCGAGTTGACGATCACCCTGCTTGAAAGTTGGATGTTTTAAAAGTGAGTGTCGTTGTATGCGGAAAATCGTTATTTTAAAATTACTACTAGGAAGTGCGTTTATAGTAAGTTGTGCTTCAAATCCTGACATTACATTCTCTGGAAAAGAAAAAGCCGATCTTTTCTTGGTGCCCTTGGATAACCCAGAGGATGTTGGAATCTTTGTGGGCAAAACACCGATGACGTTGTCATATTCCAAGCTGAAGGGGAACGTGGTTCGTATTTTACATGCCAGCGGCCAGAGCTCTCAGTGGTTAGTGCCTGACCTAAAGTCCGATAAAATTAATTTCAATATAAAACCTCTACAGCAGCCCAAAAAAGAAAAGCATACTCCTTTATATAATAGCCATAATGAGTCGAATCGGTTTATTTTCAGAGGCTATAAAGCTTTGGTTGCTGGGGAGCTTACTGCGGTTCAAGAGTACGCCAAAAAGCTGGCAGCAATGTCACCACAGTTAGCCGCCCCCCATATTTTAATGGGGCTCGCAGCGCTCAGAGCTGGAAAAAAGGCTGAGGCGATCACTCACTTCAAAGTGGCAAAAGAGCTAGATCCAGGTGACTCTAGTCTTTCGGCGCTTATTAAGTTGGGTCAATAAAAAGAAGACGGTTTAAATAATTTTTGCCTATCAATACATCAGACGTTATTCTTATGGGCTTCTGCCTAAAAAGAATCAAAGAATACGGTGAAAGGGGAGCCTTTGGCGATCATTTCCTGAAGCTTAAGAAACTCAGTTGTAAAGGACTTCTTAGCTTCAATGGTTAGTGAGCGGTCTTTTGAAATGACAGCACTAGTGTCTTTGCTAGTCTTGGGTTGCAGCATCTCAATATGCCAAAAGTACTTTCCAGGGTTAAGAGGGACTTCCATGAAGTGACTCTTAAATTCTGATGAGTGGATGGTAGCCTTATGCTGGTCTTGAATCACCAGGCGATACTTTATCCTGCGATTGTCTCTTGTCTGCTGGCGAAGTTTGAATGGCACTAGAAAAGAGCTTTTGTCTGTATAGAATACAGCTTTTGTCTTGGGCCATACTTTGCCAAACTGAGGCTTATTCAAGGCTTGCAGTTTCTTGGGTTTTTTGAGCGCTTTTTTTACTGAGATGGTATGGGTCGCCGATTGGAATTTATCATTTTTAGAATGAACGCTAAGTGAGTATAAGCCCGGATTTTTAACGATTACCTTTTGAAAGCCAGTTGCAGTATGGCCAACGGGCAGTGTTGTGGGTTGACCGATTTGTTTGAAAAAAATCTTATACTCTTCTGCAAGTGGGTTCTCTTCCCAGTGGACGTCAATGAGTGCAGGGAAATTTGTGACATAGACAGTCCGCTTCGATTCAGGTGTGTATAGATGAATCGGTCCAATCTTCTCACGAAGCTTTGCCATGCGAAGGTTGTCCATTGTACCGGTTTTGAATTGTTCTTGATCTGTTTCGGATTTTGACAAGCTAAAAACTCTATGCATTCTGTTCCATATGGCTGCGGCTCCAGATGGCAGGCTAGCTGTTTTAGGTTTTGATGAGGTCTCGCCGCTGCTGTTTATCATACTACTAAGGGTTTTTTGAGTCTTTTTTGCTCTTATTAAATCGAATGATACTCTGATTAAAGCTCCACAGTGGAAATCGATTTCCTCGGCCTCGGCACTACCCTTTTGTGATTGCCAGCCTTTAAGTAATAGTCTTGCATTTTCGCTGCCCCTGAGCATGGCATGCCTTTGGATTCGTATTGTTTTTCCTATTGGGATTACTCTTCTAATCGGTGTAAATGGATCCCAAGTTGTAACACGACCTTCTAATACGGTGACTTTAAATAAAGGTGCCGCTTCGAGGTTGATGGATAAAATGAATAGGGTGAAAAATTTCAGCATGACTGATCCAATTCTTTTAAGTATGGATTGAGGTATTTGATCCAGTAAGCTGAAATTAGTAAGCAGGTTGCAGTAAGAGCGATGAAACACAGGGTTGCCGTTCGTTTTAAAATTGTCCAAAAACGTTGATCCAAAATACTTTTACTAACTTCGGCAAACAGGGTGACGTTGGTTTTAGGCAGCTCACTAAAGAAGCCAAACCAGTCGGTGTTATCCATAAGGCCGTTGGTTAGACGGTTGGCGATAAAATACTGAACAAGAGGTCTTACTGTTAGTGACTCACTTGCATCTTCTTTGCTGCTTTTTATGACTGCTTGCCCGCTAGTATTTAGTGCATAGACAGTCGCATATTTTTCTCGGTAACGACTCATCTCGAAAAGGCGCTCAGTATTTATAAGGTAGGCTCTTAGATTGGATTTTGGTACAACGTAGTAACGGCCCTCCACAAGAATTATGTTGTATGGCTTAATTTTTTCGAGATTTACAGCAATTTTATTTTGTCCTTTTTTTTGAAAGAAGTACTTACCCTTGCCCTTTCTTGGTACGAGCTTGCCAATGGCTTCGCCTTGTGTTTGATTCCTTAGAAAGTCTGTCATCGTCGCCGCTATATTCTCCATTTCTAAAAAAACTAGAGCTTCCATATCAGCTTTTTTGTCTTGATAGTAATCCCGCAGACTAGCAAATGTAACCAGAACAGCCAGAGCAGAATAGATAAGGCCGAAACCTAACAGAACCCTAGGTAAACCTAAGGTCTGTGTTAGTTGATTTACTGGTTTTTTTAATTGCTTTTTTGAAAAGTCGTCACCGATACTCTTGTGGACTTCATTTGTAGAGGAAGCCGAAAAGATTTTTATATTTCCTAAGTTTTTCCACAAAGTATCTTTTTTCGGCTTGTCACTTTTTTTATCGGTATCTTCTGTAGTGATGTTTTTGTGCTTGTTCAAAGCGATGGATTTTTCGACGTTGAGCTTGTTAGATGTTTTCGATTTTTTGCTTGGCTTACTATCGAACTGCTGAGCAAGCTTATCTACGGTATTTTTTTCAGGCTTCTTCTCAAGTTTTGGTTTTTTTTTGTGTTTTGTCTTTCTTCGGGTGTTTTGTTTTCTTGGTTTCTTGTCAGTCATAATTGCTCCTACTGATTATGTATGGCCGGCTTGGATTATTGGTATTTACCTGAGAGTAGTCCGGGGTAGTTAATAAATTTTCAGAATTTTCGGGTATTATGGCTTCCTCATGTCTTATAAGTAATTGTAATTTTCTATGACTGCTTTCTGCATGGGATAGGCAGGTGGTTTTCCGGTTACGATATCGATGCTGCTGGTTTTGACATAAACTGCACCAGGGTATATGAGTTCTTGCTGTATTTTGTATAATATCTTTCATCTGGTTTCTTTATGCTGCATCTGTTGACTCTAAGTTGTCTCTTTTTTTGAATAAACTTGTATCCCAACGACCCTCTCGGCGATTTTCTTCTAGGATTTCGATAACGTGATTTTTTGCAGATTTTTCTAGGGAAATTATTTCATGCTGCTGTTTACCGACTATTTTTTCCATTTCTACTTCGATAGCGGCTTGGTTTTTTTCAGGGATGGCTTCAGTAAACATAGATGCTTCTTCATCCTCTAGGGTAAGGCTCAGTAAAGCCAATTCACTATCTGTTAGGCGGCTGACGACGCCGCTAATCAACGCATGAGGTAGCTTAAATAACGTATTGAAGGTTATAATCCGATCATCGAGGTACTCTCGGATTTGCTCTGAGGCTGCTGATATTTGATAGATAAGGCGCTCTGCAAGTTCCCCATCTAGTGAGGCAGCAATCTTGTAATAATAATCGAGATAGGTACCGTGGATATCTTTTTTTAGCTCTTCCACTTTGGTTATCATACTCTCGAGTAGAGCCTTATCAATGGAGGTGTCTTGTTCTACCTGCGGGATACTGCTAACAGCATTCATGACTTCGTCAATTTTATCGGGATGCTTCTTGGCAGCAAGAGTCATGACTTCGGCAATTTGAGTTGGCTCAAGGTAAAGATAGAGTCGAGCCATTATCATCTTGTCGGCATCACATAAAAGATCAGCTAAATCTTTATTTTGTAACTTACGCATTTGGTCGATAACTTGTTGGTCTCTTTCGATGTATATCCTATCGAAGTCTTTGGCAGCTAGTTTGGTCTTGATGGAGTCTGCCGCAGCCATCATTTCACCGATCTTGCCTTTTGGATAAATACCAGAGGCAATGAAGCTGACAATTTTTTCTTGCTGAGACTTTTCTAGTTTATTAAAAATATTATTAGCTTTTTCAGAGCCGAGAATCTCCAGGCTGCAAACGGCATTTGGCACGCTTTGGGGTTGAGAGAGCTCATGTGAAAGGTGCTTTAGAAATAGAAATTCAGTTTGATTATCCCAGTTATCGTTGATTTCAGACTGGAGGAGAGATAGGGTCCTATTGATTTGGTCTAGGTGTCCAAATCCGGCAAACCCAATGAAGTTGCCTTGGAGGTTCTTTGAATTAACGATGTCACTGCTTGCGTGCGCTGTTGGTTTTGCAGAGCCTAGAGCAGCTCCGAGGGATTCGAGAGATCCAGATATGTGACCTATGTTGTGGCCCACAAACTTAAAAGCCTTGCTGATTAGGTAGGCTAGCATAACTATGGAAACGAAGAATATAATAATTGCAGCTAGATAGGTGCCGTACTTTACCCAGAATTCGCGGCCTTGAAGCTGGTTTATTAATTTTTTAAGGTCGGTTATTTTACTTGCACGAGTTTCATTTTTATCTTCGAGTTGCCGGAGTCTGTTGTCGCGATCTCGCAGATCTGCTTTGGCGTTGTCCACTTCCCGACTGAGGCTTGTGACCATCTCGGCGGTTTTTTTGTTTTTTTCTTCCGCACGGATGCGTCTCACTTCCGAGCGAGTAGCGGCTTTTTTATAAGCGCTAGCCTCATTTCTAAAACGATTCTCAAAATTGAGGTTTTCTAGTTCAAGCGGCTTAAAATTGATCTGATGGCCTTTAGAAGCCGTGATTCCTAATCCCTTATCTAAAATAGTTTCTATTGATGGGTGCTGTTCTGGTGTTACTTTTGTAGAAAAATGAATATTGATCTTAAGGCTGTCTAGTCGGCTTACTATCTCCGGCGCTGATAAGCTGCGTAGCGGTTGAGTTATATCCCCAGGGGCGTAAGGGTGGTCAGTGCCATTTATGGGAGAAGAAATTTTGGCAGCCACCACATCAACTAAGAAGTGTCGGGGGAGAAGATAACGGCCCAGTGACTGGTTGATGCCTTCAGCGATTTTCGACCGTAAAAGGCTATCTTGCTGCAGCTGATTTTGCTCAACTTGAAGTTTATCTAGACCTACAGTTGGCGATGCTGCAGCCTTAAATGTCAGCATGAGCGTTAGCAGTAGTTGAGAGCTTTGCATGCACCACCAATTCAAAGAATTCCTGTCCTTGAGATCTATCGGCGCAATCTATTTGGAAGTCCATCAGCCTGCAGGTAAAAATCTACCTAGGCCATTAATTTATGGTAAATTCTGGCTTTTTGGGAAAGCAAGGGCTGATGCTCATAATAATCCACATTTATTACTTAGATAAGCTGGATGCCTAACATTAGTTGATAAAATATTAGGGTATGAATTAAGATTTATCTGCGGAATTTCTCAGTACCATTGAGTATTTCTATGCTGTCAGCTTTAACTTGTGTCAGGTTAAATGGTTTATCATCGAATTTAAATAAAACACTCTTACCCTTGCTCACGATCCTATCATAAGCTTCTTTATGTTTCTCATACTCACGTTTAAAGTTCATAATCCGCCAGCAGAAATTTGGGTGTCTTTTTCTGCCGCGTTCACAGTCGTCGGGGTTGTTGCTTTTTCTAATAGGTGAATATCTTTCAAATATTTTGGACATCTCACTTGGCTCATATCCCGCTCTGAGGTAGATTTCGTAGCTGAGCTCATCGGCCTCTTGTTCCTTCCAGTTGGCAGCAATATCGGGGCCGAGAATTTTTTCTTCGAGATCTTGCTTGTTGCGAACTGCTTGCTCGAATGCCAGCCATAGTTTAGCGTGGGAAAATTTGTTGATGTAGTATAATTTCTCAGCTGCCTCGTAGTCTTGCCAAGATTTAGGTGTAATGCTGTGCACAAAATTGTACCTAACACTGATGATTGCATCTACGAGATTATCATCCACCCCATCTGGTTGTAATACTTTTGCATGTAAGTCAGCACCATCTTCGATCTTTGTAAAAGTAAGGCCTGAGATAAGACTGTCTTCGAGGAACGAAATATAATTTTCTTGAATGTAGTTATAGGTTTCGATGGTTATATTTGATGCTACACTGGCCTGGTCAAGCACATCTCCAAATAACTGGCGCGCTTTGCGCAATTTTTCGTCAGCTTTATCTAGGTTTTGGAGAAGTATAATGTTATTGGCGATCAAATCATCGTATTCTTCCTTATATTTTCCTGCCTTTGCATCGGCCTCAGGGAACTTGATTATGGGTAAAGTATGGCTGTTGAACACGTGCCCAAGTTCATGAGCGATAAGGCCAGCGAAAGCTGCATCATTATCTACTATAGAGAATAACCCAAGGTTTATATGAATAAGCCCACGGTGATTTGCTGAGGCATTGGGTATTTCTGAGGTTTTAAATAATAAGCAGTAATTATCGACGTCGCGAAGTGGTCCCTCTAGGTTTGGGGTATGCTCGAGAAGATCGTTAATTATCGCCCGTGTGTAGTTATAGAGGTTTACTTGATTTGCTGGTGGTTTTGGGTCTTTTGTGCAACCAAGGTTCGCCGATATCCGTTGCACTTTCCCTAACTGATGCTTAGTTTTTGCAGACTGTAAATGTTTACATGAAAGGATTCCCAGAGATATTACAAGGTAACTTAAGATTCGCATATTATGTTAAGCCTCTATGCTGCTGCAGCGAGTAGTATAATTTTTTGATTGGTTCAACTGTAGTATACCAAATTTATGACTGTTTTTGTATGCATCCTCGGGCTATCCAGCTTAATGATATTGAATCATATTTTTTGTAGTTGGCGGTTAAAAGTTAAGCAGCTGTTCAATTAAGGGCAAGCCGGATTAGTATTTATGGTCTGAAATTATTAGTGAAAATATTGGCATCGCTTTTGCTTATTTACCAGGTAAGCGAATGAAAGAGGTAGGCAGAGCTGTTTTTTCTACTTCAAATAAAAAAATAGGGCGTCACAAATCTTTAAATGCTTTCGGCGTTAATTATGGAGAATACTATGTTTAAGGGTTTTAGTTGTCTGGCGGTTGGTGTTGCTTTTGTTTCCATTGTCTTAGGATGTGGAAACAGTAAAAACACCTCAGAGGAAAAGCAGTCTTGGGGAGATTGGCGACATATAATAGTGGGAATTGGTGATTCGGCTGAGCTACTTTATGACGAAATAGTACTTCGGTATTTTAAGGGGGCGGGTCATCCTTTTGGCAATCACTTGTGGGCAGATAACGTTAATGGTGAGGATCCTGAGGTAAAGTCAGCAATTATCGATAACGGTATCTTTGATGTTACCCTAGCCAGCGTTGAGAACAATGTGCCATATAATACTCCGGGCTACGATGACAATCACGGTACTCATGTCCTTGGAATTGCTAAAATGATGTATCCAAGCGCAAAATTTTATAACTTTAAAGCGTGGACGGGCGACGGGGGCACTTTCGCAGATTTAACTAAGCAAGTGAAAAATGCGATAGCGGCTGACGTTGATACAATAAATATTAGTGCCGGAGGAGGGATACATACAGCGAATACCTCTGTGGCAGACGCAATTGCAGATTTTCATAAGCAAGTAGAGGATGCGAGTAAAAAGGGCATTTTGGTGGCGATAGCGTCTGGAAATGATGGGCTTTTGCTCGATGATTTTTTCTCTCATTCAGCTAAAATTACCTTTCCACTAATCAGTATTGTAGGTGCAAACGATATGGGTAATGGTAGCAATGTAAGTGCAAATTTTGTCACGATTGAAGGAAAGGGCAATCAGATATCTTCTTTGGGTGTCAACAAAGGCTTTTTATCATCCAAGACAGGTACTTCGATGGCAACTCCAGCCATTACGGGAGCGGCAAACTATATTATTGCGAAGTTAAAAAAATCGGGCCTAGCTGCAGAATACATCGGGGATGAGTCCACTGAAATGGCGGGGAAAGGTTATTATAGCAACCCAAGCGGCGCCGCAAAGGAAAAAAAACTAAGGCTAAAAAAGGTAAGAGCTAGAGCTACCTGGAGGATCTTGCATTGCACTGCTGATCAAGCACACGGCCAAAATCAAGGTGGAGAATCGCAACGAGGCTCAATAAATTATGATAGGATCAGAAAGATGGCCGATGCACTTTCAAATATACCGTTGGAGTGTAAAAACAGTCTTTTTTCCCGCACTCTCACGGATCAGACCGGCTGGGCCAAAGTCTTAAACATTGATACTCTATGTCGTAAAATGCGTGAAGATTGTGGTTCATGTTGGGTTGATAGTACTGAGACGCATTGTGGCGGTTAGTCTCGAGTGTCTCTCGGGGGAGAAAAAAAAAGGCTGCCCAGCGCTAGTGGGGCAGCCTCTTTAACATATGGGGGATTTTGAAAGTGTTAGAAAACTCTGCCATTAAGCGTTAATAGATTGTCACCGGAACGGCTTTCAAAATTAACAACTGCTTCTAGAAAAATTACGGGAATGTCAGGAGTTGTTAGAGGGTTGATCATTATAATATAATCAACGAAACTTTGTGCTGGGATTACAAAGGTCTTGTTTTCCTCTTCTATAACAATAGCACCGGGAAAGTTAGTAGAGGCTAGGGATACTGTAATTTCTTCCGATGTTAAGCCATTATTAATAATTCGAATGGGAACCGGCATTGGTCGGCTTTTGTCGACATCGGGAAATTGCTGAGCGGATCTCAAAAGCTCTATAGCCGCTGGAATTTGCTGACAAGCCCCGTTGGTTGCGAGATAGCCTGAATGGCATTCTACGAAACCGGCGGTAGCGCAATTTGATTGGATTGTAGCAGGGTCAAAATCGTAGGATCCATTTTCGCAGATAGGATTGTAAGTTGTAGCCTGGCAAATTGAGCCGTTGGCGATCTCTGTTGTCTGATTAACTATGATCTCCAGGCTATCACCATTTTCAGTGCTGCCGCAGCTCGATCCATACTCGCTATAGGCTGAAGTGATCTGGGTCAGGAGGTACTCAACGACGGCTCTATTCTTTTCCAGAGTGCCTGAATAGGTTTGGCCTTTAAAGTTAAAATGATTCCCATTGGAGCCGAGAATCCGGTCAATTCTTGCTTGAAGACGTTGCTGATTTTTCTTGGCTGTCTGCAGTCGATCTGCCATTCGGAGAACTCTCAGCTGCTTTCTGAAAAGTCGTTCAGCCGCGCGGATAGCTTTAGTCCTCGTCTTTTCCTGTTTCATGCTGAGGCCAGTAGCATCTTCTGCGAGTGACTGGTAGTAGTCAGCTTCTTGCCTCGCTTCGTACTGAGAGATCACCTGCTCGCCGAGAGCGTACTGGATAGCAGTACCATCGACGTTTGGGTAGGCTGTCTGGTCCGGATTATTTAATTTAAGGCAATCATGTTCAGAGGTTATTTTTATCCCTGGGCTGGTATATAAGGTTCTGCCGTTCGCCACATTTGTACATTCACCATCTTCGAGCCGAACCATACCGTGTTGGTAATATTTATACTCCTGGTAACGGTTGGAATTTTTGAACTTGATAAGCGCATTTTCGGCATAGGCTATCGAAGGTCCGACCACAAAGTTACTTAGTAGTAGAGTTGCGCTTATCATTTTGAAATTGAGAAAGGTAGCCAGTAATGAGTTATCTATACGCTTGCTTGTCATAATATCCCCTGTGCGAAAAGTTTTCTTACCGGGGTAAAAGCAAGAATTGGTCCGCATTCAGATAATGCCATATTGGTTTAAAAAATTGGCTAACCTACTGATATAGCCGGTGGGGGGGTGGGGGCTTTTAATGAGCGCAAAAAGTTTAGTCGATTTCAGTTTGACAGTGAAAACTAGTTTTACACTGAAAGTAAATAGAAGATATTGTGCGTGCCAATCAAACCATACTAATCCTTACTTTTTCTGGTGGTTTTAGATGTACCGAGGTCTGTGCCGGTGTTTTCTTCGTAGGAAACCTTGTGAAACAGCGCTTCAGGCTTTGAGATTGCTGCAATTATGCTGTAGTTGCTGCTTTTTATGAGAGGTCTTGGCCATCACACCTAGCAAAAATTTAGCGGCTTCAAGCTTTTACTTGTATACTTATAGAAGAATTATCCGGCCATGCGCCTTTACACCGGATTCAAAAGTTCATGCTGGAGGCGGGGAATGAAGATTAGGTTTGCCTCGTGTAATATATTGTATGATGATGCCAAGTCAGAGCCTCTTTGGCCTCAGAGGCTGGGCCTGTTAAAGTCGGCGATTATGGGGTGGAAGCCAGATATTCTGGCAACACAGGAAGGGCGGAAACCACAGCTATTTCAGCTGCGGGATGCGCTAGCCGCAGATTACGAATTGCTGGATGCTCACAGAAGTTGGCATGAAAGCAAGATGTATCCTTGTTTATTCGTGAAGAAGGGTAAGTTCCAGTGTCTAGAAAGTCATGACCGCTGGTTGTCCGAGACGCCTGCTATAGAACATTCAAAAAGCTTCGGTAGTAAATGGCCAAAGTTGGCTACGTTCGCTAACTTGAAAGCTGGCGGTGAAGACTTTGCGGTAGCCTCCTTTCATTTTGACAATGTTGAGCCTGCTGCCCGGCCTCTTCAGGCCCAGGTTCTGATAGACGAGATGACCAAACTCTATTCTAGCGGGGCTGTTGTTTTTATGGGTGATGCAAATGACCTACCTCACAGTCCTACTTTAGAGTTCTTTCGGAGTGCTGGCTACGAAGATCCATGGAAGTGGCAGTCTGTGCCCCATACTTTTCATGGGTTCTCGCCAGCGGTAAAAGGCGGCAGAATTGATTATGTGCTTCACAGCTGCGCCTTTAAGAGTGAGGGTACATACTGTGATAAGCGTTGCAGTGATTATTATTCAGATCATTATCTGATATATGCTGATTTGCAGTTAGGATAACTGCCGTGTTTCGCTAAAACTGCTAATGGCCAGGGTTTTATTCTTTAGGTATCGGGCTCATGATCTTTGGCTGCCATACAAACTCTGTTTGCTACTTATATTGGCAGCCAGTGGCTTTTGTCATTTTTAGGCATGGATTTCAGCTGGGAGAGGGCATAAATAGTCTGAAAATTTCGTTCTAAAAGCTCCTTTGGGCTAATCTCGAGAGTTTTCGCAGACCGAGAGCTATCTTGAAGGTAAAATATATCGGCTTCTTTGTCGTAGCCTGCCAAAGTCATGGCGTGACCACAGCCGCCTAGAATTACTGGGCCTTTTTCTAGGGCTTTGATGCATTTATCGATAATGATCTTTTCTATTTCTCGGGCGGCTCTAGATTTGATTGGTTCTGGATATTTTGCTGTGTATTTCAACTGACAAAATTCTTGGGTAAGGTGGGTCGTTTTAATATAATATTTTTTCAGGCAGTCGCTTATTTTCTTTCGGGCTTTGGCCGCTTCAGCGGACTTGTGTTCCCGATCTTTTAGGCGGAAGATCTCGCCTAAGGAGCCAGCTAATAATTGGGATTCTATAACTTGATATTCGACTTGCTTGGTTTCAATAAGATTTAGGATCTCGGATTTAAGCGAGCTCAATAGGCTCAAAGTTTCATCGATGCAGCTTTCCGCATCAGATGTTGGTAGGCCGCCCCAAGATTTCATCTTTTCAAACGTCTGATCAACTCGTCCGGCCTGAAAGGCTCCGTGCAGAATATCAGCAATTTTCCCGGGTGTGAAAAAATCAGGGTTACTTATTGAGTCAATAATTAAACAGACAAAAGTATCTAGGATATAGTCTCTACCTGGGTCATTAAAAAAATCTAGAATAAGTTGGCGGGTTGAGAGACCATGACCGTCAGTTATTGAGGCTAGGTCATCTGCAGCAACGGCATTGATAAGATTACATAGAGATATTGTGTGGCATGTTCCACTGTTGCCTTGAAGAATAACGGGTTTTTTTATGATTGAATGTAGCCGCCTTTTTTCCGCTCTGTTTAGACAGCCGGTAGTTGTTATTCTAATAGGCAAAACATTATAGGCGTGCCGACCAGTATTAAGATTATTAATAATTCTCATTAGTGGCTTCTCTCGGAGCTGTTCGTTTTTTTGGTTGCCTCCAATAGCTTTTTTGGGAGTGTGACGCACCTAAAAAATAATATTTTTATTTATGAAGGTTGTAACCTTTGAAGTTAATGCAGGAGATTGGGTTTTTCCTATTTCAGAGGGCGGTTCTAGATGATTGATAAGTAGCCAAATAATAACCTGTTAGCAGCTAGATGTATTTGGTTGCGGTAGAGGCTAGTATAAGATAGATGTATCATTACTCTATCAAGAGAAAATCTATTCTTTACAAAACTGGGGCCTATAGTCAGTTTTTTATTAGCACAAGAAGGATCGCTAATATTTGATTAATTATGGATAGATGAGGTTTTTAGTAAAGTTTTTCAAAGAATTTACCGAAGAGATAAAAGTTGTTCCAAAGAAGCCTTGTTCCCCCAAGTTTCTAGAGAAATCCCCTAAGCGCCGGAGCTCAACTCCGGCGTTTTTAATTTTATTCAGGTAAAAACTTATCAGAACCACTTTGGAAATAATTTTGGTGTGTTGTCTGTGTATTCTCGGTAGGACTCTAAATGCCCCCATTTACGGTTGGCTGATTCATCTAATAGCGGGATACCGCTGACTCTAGTTAATAAAAAATAGACAAAAATTGGCGATATCATACCTAGCCAGGTTAGACTGACAAGATAAGGGGTGGCTGCCACGGTTAGTCCTGTCCATAAGACAATTTCGCCGAAATAGTTAGGGTGCTGACTTCTCGACCAGAGGCCGTGATTTATGAAAGGTAGCTCATTGTTTGGGTTATTCTTGAAGATATTCTTTTGTTGGTCGGCTATGGTTTCGATAGCAAAGCCTATACACCAAATAAGGACGCCTACAATAAAGACTGGATCGCTGGGTGGAATGGTTTTTTGGCTTGTTAATAAGCATATACTAGAAAGCATTGTTAAGAAGACCCATGACCCTTGGAGTGTCCACGTGAGAAAAAAACGGGTACCGCTTATTTTTATATCTTTAAAACGCTTGTCTTCGCCATCTTGCAAAATTCTCCTGACCAGAAATGTACCTAACCTTAGGCACCAGAGGCTAATGAGTATTGCTACAGTAACTTTTGCGGTATCAAGCTCATTGTTAAGGTAGATAAGACCCCAACAGATTGATAGATAGGTTAAACTTCCAGTCAGGTCAAAAAATTTCTCTGTAGCCAGCAGGCAGGCGGGAATATAAGCCAACCACTGTATGCCAAAGGCTGCGGCAAAGGCATACCAAACTAAATATCGAGTCTCCGTAGTATTTGTTCCAATAACGATGAGAAGGGCAAGTAGTCCGGTTATTAGCAGTATAGCTAACGATATCATTATACTTTTCACTCTAACCTCCTGTTGTCGTCTCCAGCAAAACGATGGATATCGCTTTGACGAACTGTAAGGTAATAGGCTGTGCCTAGTTTATAGCTTTGGCTCCAGGGAAGTTTTACCACAATTGTTTGGCCATGGAAGTTGAAATCTAACAGTGCTTCGGCCCCTAACGGTTCGATGACTTCAAGATTACATTTGGCAAGCAGAAGATCTGTTGCAGGAGGAACTGGGCTTGCCATGATATGTTCTGGGCGGATGCCTAGTTCATAACCACCATCACCGCAGTGACCGGCTAGTTCAGGAGACATCTTGCTGCCGTTTTGCCAGTTGGCATTGCCCTTATTTTTTGTATATTTAATAAAATTCATGGCGGGGGCACCCACGAAACCTGCTACAAATTTATTTGCTGGCTTCTGGTAAACTTCGAGAGGGCTGCCAATTTGCTGGATCGAGCCTTTGTTTAAAACCACAATGCGGTCGGCTAGGGTCATGGCTTCAGTTTGGTCGTGGGTGACATATACAGTGGTTGTCTTTAGCTTTTGGTGGAGTCTTTTTATTTCAGTGCGCATTTTTAGCCTGAGTGCTGCATCTAAGTTGCTGAGGGGTTCGTCAAATAGAAACGCTTGAGGTCGCCGGACTATGGCTCTGCCCATGGCGACTCTTTGTCTTTGACCACCGGAAAGAGAGGCTGGTTTTCGCTCAAGTAGATCGCTGATGCTTAGTGTTTCTGCTACTTTCTCTACTTCTGATTTGATGGTTTTTTTTGGCATTTTTCGTATTTTTAGACCCAAAGCCATGTTGTTAAAAACAGTCATGTGCGGATAAAGAGCGTATGACTGAAATACCATTGCTAAGTTTCGGTCTTTGGGGTGCAGGTTGGTTGCTGTTTTGCCACCTATGATAATGTCGCCTGCTGTCGGACTTTCTAAACCACAGATCATCCTGAGGAGCGTGCTTTTGCCACAGCCTGAAGGGCCGACAAGCACCAAAAATTCACCCTCAGTGATGGTGAGGTCTATTTTGTCTAAGATTAGGTGAGGACCAAACTTCTTTTCTGCTCCAATTAGTGCAATCTCTGCCATTCTAAACCCCTTCTTTATCTTATAATCTGTGTTGCGGATTGAAATAGTGCATCATCGCCGGTACCTAGCTTATAGAATACTGGGATTTGTTTCTGGTACTGTACTCTAAAATACTTGCCACCAGAGCGGACTTTGGCATTTATTAAATCTAACCACTCACCTTCAGGTAGGTATACAGAGCGTGATTCGCCGTTTTCACTGGATTCTAGTATTGGGGCGACAATGACCTGACGGCCAACATAGAATTGATCACTGATTTTCTCGGTTATTTTATTTTCCGGGTGATGGAGCCAGAGTGGTGAGATGAAACTCATACTTTCTCTAGTTGTCACATTAGCTAGCTTGATGAACCAGGGCAGTAGGTGATGTCTTAGTTTCAGTGAGATCTGCAGTGTGGCTAGGGTTTCATCGCCGAAAACCCATGGTTCTCTCGCTGATGTTCCATGGAAGCGCACATGGCTGCACCATAAAGCCAATTGTGCCCAGCGCTGGTAGAGTTCTGGAGTTGGCGGCGGGCCATAGAATCCTCCTATATCATGTGACCAAAATATTGCACCGCCAATACTTTGACTTAGGCCTGCTTTGAGTGTGGATCTCAGAGCCCGCCACGTTGTCTGGCTATCGCCAGCCCACTTTACTGGTGTTGATGCGGTTTCCATATGTCCGGATCTTGCCCAGAGAACACCTTCACCGCCGGTTTCATCGTGCACCACTGAGCTGACAGTCTGATTGTAAAGGTCTGCATATTTATTACGGATTTCGAAACCTTTATTCCCGTCAAAAAAGATAGCATCTGGTGGGATCTCTTCGCCGAAGTCAGTTTTGAATGCCGCCACCCCTGCTCGGAGTAGGGGACGGTGTAAGTCTTGCCACCAATCGCAGGCAGCTGGGTTTGTGAAATCTACGAGACCTGCAGGCGGGGTTTGGGGAAAACCTTCGAGTCCGGCAGGTATCCACTCCAGCTTGTAGGGTTTGCCTTCCGAGTTCTTAGCAAAGTATTGGTGTTTCTCACCCTCTTTGAATAGATCACTTTCGATTGAGACGTAAGGGCTTTCCCAGAGGCAAATGCGCACACCTTTTTGCAAAAGTTTTGGAATCAAGATTTGGTATGGCTCGAATCTTGTTTCATCCCAAACAAAGTCGGTCCTTTGGTTGGCGCGCATCCATGCCCTTGCATCTAAATTTATAACATCGATTGGGATGTTGTTTTGTTCACCTTCAGATAATACTTTCTCTATTGTTTTTTGGTCTTTATAGTAACAGCGGGACATCCAATTTCCAAACGACCAATCTGGAGCTTTTTGGGGCTTTCTAAATAGGCTGCGAAGTTTATAAATCCCCTTTATGGGGTTTTTGCAAGGGATAATCAGCAGTGCTAGATAACTTGAAGCACTGGTTATTGTAAGAACCTCGTTGCGGTTTGCACCAAAATCCCAGCGACTTGGCGCTGCCGAAATTTGGGAAATTATATAGCCTTTATTCGAATAGAACACGGGTGTGGATTGGTACCTGTGTTCTCCTCCAACACCGAGTGCATCCCGATTTGCTATATCTATACTCCGGCCATTTTTGACTATGCTAACAAAGTCCTCACCACCCCCGTAGAAGAGTTCACCATAGCCTATGCCAAAACTCATTTGATAGCCGGCCTTATACTTGGCTAAAGGGTATGCTTGGGGAACATCACCGACCAAGTATTCTTCCCCTACTGACTGCAGTAGCGGCTTTATCTTGTGGTGAAATTCTAAATGCAGCGCCTCGGTGATTTTCATGCTGAGGTGACCCTGGTGGGTGCTGTACTTTAGTTGGTTGGGAGCGTCATCTAGGTGCATTAACTGACAGGATTGGGGTTGTTCCTGCAGTGATATGTTCAGGCCTTGTCCTAGCGATATTAGCATCGCATCTTCGAGGCTTTTAAGCTCTTGGACTTTCATTGTAGTGCATGTGTTGTCCCTGAAAGATAGGGATATGGTGTTGGAATGAATATCAGGCTTGATAGAGGTGGCTGGGATGACGCCATCAGGTGGTATAGCTCTTTCGCTTAGAGTAGGAAAAAATTCCGCATTCCACTCATCTTGGTTTGTTTTCATCCTTTTACTCCTCCAGATGTCAAACCACCGATTAGGTGGTTTTGTAAATAGCGGCAAAAAATTAACACGGGAATGAGAACAATCATCGATGCTGCGCTCATGGCTCCCCATTCTATTTGGTCTGAGGTCATGTAGGCATTGATAGCTAGTGGTGCGGTTCTAGTATCGGAGCCAGCCAATATCAAAGAGTATAAGAAGTCATTCCAGCTCATTAAGAAGCAAAAGATGGCGGCTACGACAATCCCTGGCTTTGCTAGTGGAAAGTAGATCAACGAGAAAGTTTGCCAGGCCCCAAGGCCATCCAGGGCTGCTGCATCCGAGTAGTCTTTTGGTAACATTTGGAAGAATGGTATCATCAGCCAAATTGCAAATGGAAGGTTGAAAGTCGTGTGGGCAAGAATGAGTCCCATGTAATTATCAACAGCGCCGAACATTCTGAGCAACAAGAATGCAGGAAGTGCTAATGCCACAGGTGGCACCATTCTGGAGCAGAGAATACCCATGGAAATCAGCCAGCTGCCTTTGAACTTAAATGTAGCAAGTCCATATGCGGCTAGTGATCCGACTATAACTGAAATCCCGGTGGAGGTAATACCTATGATCATGGAGGTTTTAATTGGAATCCAAAGCTGGTCTTTGAGAATGACCCTACTGTAATTAGCCAAAGACAGGCCTTCGAAGTTAATAGCCCCTTTCTCATATAAAAGGGTAATCGGCTCCTTTAGGCTGGTTAAGAGTATGACATATAGAGGTAAGATTTGTATTCCTATAACGACAGCGATAGGTATGTAGTAGCAAAGCCGACTGATGAGGTTGCCAGGCATTTTGTTCATATTATTACCTCTGGTTTTTGCTGTTTTTGTCTGTTCTGATAGAGGCCTAAGCCCATGGTTAAGGCTACTCCGAAGATCAGTAAGAGAGTGCTAGCTGCCGAACCGTAACCATACTCTGAGAAATCAGTGAGCTGCTTTATAATATACATTGATAGTATTGTTGTGGACTCCCCCGGCCCCCCACCTGTCATGACGTATATTTCCGTAAAGGCCTTTAAGGATTCAATGATCTTTAGTAAAATGGCGACGGTGATAGTGCCTTTTATTCCTGGAATTATGACATATCTGCAGGTTTGAAAGAAATTAGCACCATCCAATTTAATGGCTTCAATAGGGTCTTTTGGTAAGGATTTAAGGCCAGCAAATATTATAATAAATAAAAATGGCCACATCCGCCACACATCTTGTAGGACAACGAGCACAAATGCTAGTAGTTGATTGCCCAGCATATCTGGGGCTTCTTTATCGAATAGCAGGTATAGCTGTCCGAGAATACCACCGTCTGGATCAAAAATGTATCGGAAAGTTAGGCCTGAAACAACTGGCAGGACAAACATGGGCAATAGGATTAGCGTTCTTAGCCAGCTTGGTACTTGGATCACCTGATCAAGGTATATTGCAAATACCAATGCAATAGAAAGTTCAATCGCTGTGGTTGCAAAAATATATAGAAACAACAGCCATACTGAGTTTAAAAATGATGTGTCGGTAGCTAGTCTGATATAGTTATCGAAGGCAATGAAGCTACTTGAACCGTTGAACCAGCTAGCACCGTCAGCATTAAAAAGAGAAAGGTTTATGCTGTATAAAATTGGAAAGACCAAGATAAGAAGTAATAGTGTAAGGGCAGGGCCGAGAAATAGTACGATATGCCTTTTCTTTTGAGTCAGACTCATAATTTCTCCTCTGCTGATGCTTTCGCCATTTGGGCCTTTCTGACCTCTGCTGCGAGCTTAATCAGGTCCCGTTTTAGGTTTTTCGCACATTGTTCTGGGGTCAAATTACCGATCAGCATATTGGTGAAATGATTGGAGATATTATCGGATACCTTCTTGTATTCTGGAAATCTTGGCCTTACTGTGCCTTTTTCAAAACTTTTTAGTAGTGCTGCGAACCATGGATTTTTTGCATTTAGCTCTGGATCCGCAAGCAAGGCACTCCGGGATGGATTCATACCATAAGGAACTAGTTTTTTGCCAAAACTCTCAGAGGTCCAATGGTGCGCAAAGTCGGCAGCTAACGCCTTTTTATTTGACGATTTTGGTATGGCCAGCGTCCAGGTGCCAACTACAGCCCGGCCAGGAGGTACTCCCCAGCCAGACTTTCCGATCACCAGTGATCTTTTCGGGTTTTCAATGCCGGGTAGGAATCCTGGCCATGTTAGTATTTGGACTACTTTTCCCTTTTTGTAGGCGGCCATTCTTTCACTATGGTGCCAGCTCTTCGAACCCACTGGCGCAAACTTCATAAGCTTTTTGTAGAAGGCAAATGCTGAACGGGCTTTGTCTTCATCCATGATCACGTTCAGCTCAGCATCGAATAACTTAACTTCGAATGAGGACAGAATCCAGATAGCCTCGATAGTTGTTCCTTCGGATTTTTTGGTAAAAGGGGCAAAACCATATAGTCGGGGGGGCCTTGTAAAAAACTCGGCAATATCGCGCATTTCGCGGATGTTTTTTGGTTGAGATAGGGAATAGTGATATCTGTTAAGAAAGTTGTGCTTTTCTTTGGGGTCTTCAAATAAGTCTTTTCTATAGACGTACATGTAAATATTACTATTCACAGGTAAGCCAAATGACGAGCCGGCGAAGCTGGTGCCGGCCAAGGCAGCAGTGAGAAAGTCAGAGCTCAGCGATTTTTCGGCTTTTGGCCAGTCTTTATACTTTAAAAAAAAGGGTGATAGTTTCGGTATAAAGGGCTCGTCTACTGTGTAAAGGTCGTAGCTACCCCCAGCCATTTGATCGGTCATGATCTTTGTTGCAACAGTACTTGAGGCAATCAGGTCTAGCTGGACTTTGACACCCCTGGTCTTTTCAAACTCGGCTAAACGTGATTTTACTGCCTCAGAGTGATTATCACGAAAAGCCAATACTTTTAGTGCCTTTGAATAAGCTACTTGATAGCTTAGGCTCAGAAAAATAATGAGTAGGATTTTCAAATACATTTCATCCACCTTATTTGTGGTTTAAGGCACCTCGTGTCCGGCTGAAGCTTCCCAGATTTCAAACCATTCCTGTCTGTTTAAAGAAACTTCAGTGGCTTTAAACATCTTAGCAATGCGTTCTGGATTATTGCTGCCTATAACTGGAAGGATCTTAGCAGGGTGGCATAGCAGCCATGCTATTGCGGTTTCTGCAATGCCAATGGAGTGTCGCTCGCCTATCTCTTGGAGTTTTTTTCTAAGCCGATCAATTTTATCTGATTTTTCCGTAAAGATTCTGCCTCCTGCCAGTGGTGACCAGGCCATGGGTGCCATTTTTAATCTTTGGCATTGATCGATGGTGCCGTTTTGGAATGGAGTCATTTCCACCGGACTGAGTTCGATTTGATTTGTTACTAGTGGTTTATCCATATATGAGTCAAGTAGCTGAAACTGGGAGGGTGAAAAATTGGAGACTCCAATATGCTTCACTTTACCTGACTTCACGAGATTATTTAGAGTTTCTGAGGTTTCCTCCACATCCATGAATGGGTCAGGCCGATGAATGAGAAATAGATCTAGGTAATCCGTTCGCAGGTTTTTCAGGCTTTTCTCAACGGAGTTCTGGAGGTGTTTACGGCTGGTATCGTAATATTTCACCTGGTGTTCAGGGTGTTTCTCTGAGATGAGCTTGATGCCAGCCTTAGTCACGATTTCCATTTGTGATCTTAATTGCGGAGATTCAGCTAAAACATTGCCAAACAGCGTCTCACAAGAATAGTCGCCGTAGATGTCGGCATGATCAAAAGTGGTGACCCCATGTTCTAGGCAGAGGTCAATTTTTTTACGAATTGCTTGCGGAGTTTGATCCTCAGATCGATCAGCTATGCGCCATACTCCATAGCAAATATTCGATAATTCCGGGCCTTCTTTAGCTATCTTGATTCTCTTCATCTGTTTATCCTTTGCGTTAATAATTTAAATTCTTATGCCGTTACCAAGTGGTGTGTTCGGTATAACTGGGGGGATTCGTCGTTGAGCTTCCGGAAGCGATACTGTCTTTAATCTTGGTAAAACCAGTTGACCAAAGTTTTGGCATTCTGATTTGTGCGGGTAACCTGAAAAAATAAAAGCGCGCATGCCTAGCGCTTGATATTCTTCGATTCGGTTGACTATTTGGTCAGGGTTGCCTACCAGTGCTGCGCCACAGCCTGATCTTGCCCGACCAACGCCGGCCCAGAGCAGCGGTTCAATAAAGCCATGTTCATCAGCAACTTTTCGATTTTCAGATTGTAGTGCAACTCCTAGCGATTTTGCATCTTGAGCTCTTTCTCGAATCTTGGTGCCAACCTCATCTTTTAGCTTGGAAACTAGTCGATCTGCGTAATTCCTAGCTTCTTGTTCTGTTTTGCGCACAATTGTATGTACTCTGAGTCCAAAATCAATTTTTCTTCCATATTTTGCGGCTCTTGCAGACATGTCTTCCATATGCGCTCGTAATTTCTCCATTGGTTCTGGCCACATTAAATATACATCGCAGAATTCTGCACAAAGATCTTTTGCAGCATCGGAATAACCGCCGAAGTATAAAAGCGGACCGTTGGCTTGATATGGTTGAGTAGGGTCAGTATTATTAATTTTCAGCTTATAATGTTTCCCATCAAAGTCTATACGATCCTCTTCAAAGGATTGTTTTAGAATTTTTATCACTTCTCTAGATCTAGAGTAGCGCGCACTAGACTCAAGAGTTTCGCCGGGTAAGTCGGAGGAGATGATATTAATAGTGAGGCGGCCCTTAAGGATGTGATCGAGGGTCGCAATTGTTCTAGCTAGCATTGGTGGGTGGATTTCACCACAGCGAATTGCTGCTAGAAGGTTGATGTTTTGAGTTAGAGGTGCCATGGCTGCGACGAATGCCACCGTATCTTGTCCGACTTGGAATGATGATGGGCATAGTATATTCCTAAATCCTAGGCTATCGGCCGTTTTTACGATGTCGCTTGTGTGTTCCCAGGAACTTTTATACTTGTTCTCAGGTACACCGAGAAATTCGTAGTCATCGCTACATAACGGCGCAAACCATGATACTTCAGCTCCTTCAAGTTCTTCTGACCTAATCGGAATCTTTTTTTTGGCTTTCGATTCGTCCATTATGCACTCCCCTCCCCACAGAAGTGGGTCCACAGATTAGCTTCTCTTAAACCCCAGTTAAACTTAATGGCTAAACCTGGTTGCTAATCGAAGTTTTATAAAAAATCTACAATTAGGATATCAGGATAATCGAGTAAAAAAATAATCAAAATGGCGAATTTCGTTTAATAAAGTAATCTTGAGGACCTGGAGGTAAATTATACTGGTTTATTGGTTTTTTTCTAAAATCTGACTTTGTCCTTCCGATAAGCGGCTGTCGGTCATAGGAGGTTGAGAAGAATGCAGAAAAAGTTTTTATTTATCATTGCAGTAATCTTTTCTTGGTATGAATTGGCAACAGCCGGAGAGTGGGAGGAAATTAGTCGAGCTGGGGGGGTCATGGTTTGGAAAAAAGAGATTCCTGGTTCAGATTTTATTGCTTTTAAAGGCAGGATGTTAATGGACTTGCCAATAAGCAAAGTGGCTTCGGTACTTTTAAATGAAGATATTGCTCAGAAAAAAAGGTGGATAGACCGGGTGGATAAGTTTGAGGTGTTGAGCCGAGATGATGTGAAGGGAGTTAGCGTTACATATTCTTCTTACAGCCTGCCCTTCCCAATAGCAGATAGAGATTTTGTTATTCAAGCAACAAAGGTGGTGAATAAGGGGGCAGGGATAAAGTTAAGGATGAGGTCGGTTAAGCATCCGCGGTTTCCGGACTCGAAAAGTGCTGGAGTCAGAGGCCTCGTTATGGGGAGCTCTTTTGAGCTTTTACCCAGAGGTGCCAAAACTGACGTTATTGTGACGATTCAGTCAGACCCCAAAGGCATGTTACCAGCTTGGCTCGTGAATCTTATTAATAAGTCGTGGCCTTACAACACACTGCAGGCCATAGCGAAAGAGGGCAAAGCAGCAGAAAAACATGCGGAAACTCTTCAAGTATTTGCGCATTGAAACCAGAGATCTCTGCTCATCTGTAGGTGGGTTTTAGTTTTTTGTACCACCTCTTACCCAGGTAAACAATGAGGGCGATGCCTATTGCGGCAAAGAGGATGGTCTTAAATTGCCGAAAGTTGACGAGTATCTCCTCACCAAAGTAAGCTACTAAAAGAACTTGAGTTGGCACGCTGACAAGAGCTGCTAGGCCATCGACTGTGATGAACTTAATGACCGATAACCCCAACATACCGCAGCAGAAGTGGCCAGGGAAACGCAGGCCTGGTGTAAAACGGAAAATACCTGCAGCAAAAATTCCGTACTTTGTTGTCCACTCTGTTATCTGCTCCATGCGGTCTTGATACCTTTTCATGAAGTTTCTAGCCATTAACCGTTTCCCTAAAAACTTGCCCAGATTAAAGACGAGAAAGTCGGAAAGAAACACCGCTAAAAAGCAGATTACCGCCATAGTGGAAACATCTACAGTAGGTGCACCGGCGAAGGGGGGCGGGTAGAGGTCTGGGCGAGAACCCATGTAAGCCACAAGCCCAGCGCTAACCAGGGTTACCTCTTCTGGAACTGGCAAGCCGAAGCTGGATAAAATCATCAATCCCACGACGGCAGAATAAACAAGATGAGGCTGGTATGCGTATTGTGAGAACCAAGTAAGTATGTTTTCTTCAGATAGCCATGAGAACCACTCTATAATGGTATCGAAAGGCATAGCAAAATCTCCACACAGACAGTTTTCTTAAACATATTCATAAGATAATCCAAAATTATCGATTTTATAGATTACTAAGCCATCCACTGCAAGTCGTCCTTGGAAGGTAAGCTCTTGCCGCTCAGGTTGGGCGGATTTTATTTCTACCTCTAATGTGATATTTTGGCTAGTCGGAATCACCTGTCCTCTATATACCCAGGTTTGTTGTACACCACTTGTCGCTAATGAGAGCCCTGTTATTTTTGGGTTTTTTCGCCAGGCTATAAATTTAGCAAGTTGGACCATAGCTTCTATTCCCAGAGAACCTGGCATGACAGGATCCCCTTTGAAGTGGGACTCAAAAAACCACTCGCTGGAATTTGTTTTCTTAGTGGCTCGGGCATACCCCTGATGGTTGATTCCGCCATTCTCCCAGTAACCTGCTATGCTGTCTACCATGAGCAGTGGCGCTTCTGGAAGACAGCCGGCCGCAGGGTAGGGTCCTGAGAACTGTGGTTTTTCCTCTGGCGTGGGTTCTAGCTCTTCTCCAATACCAACCTGCCTAGCCAGGGCTGCACCAGTAAAAAAGCCGAAAACAGTGTCGCCTGCAAATAAAGTGGACCCCCTCCCTATTACCTGAAACTTAAAGTTTTGGATGATCATACCAGCGGACCGAGATATACCGGTAACTTCAGTTCTTATTGTGAGTCGGTCGCCGGGAAGGGCTACCCCCTTGAGCGAAGCCGAACCGCCTAGGTTGCGGAAAAACAGCTCTTCTTCACTTGTTAATGCTGAGCCCATGTAAGCTGCTAAAAACCCACAGGGCTGTAATGCTACTTCAAGTAGTATGGAAAATGGCATACCTTTAGCGTCGCCATTGGCGTTTTGATACCATGAGTCTCGTATGAATATGAATGAACTAGTTGCTTTTGTGCCGGCCTGTAAGCAGCCCAGAGGGCCATCTACCTTAGTAACACTGTCCATAAGTAAAAAAGGCGGCCTTGGTAGCCGAGCGCAGCGCTTTTCTCCGCTATCGAAAACTTCGTAGTGTTCTCCAAAACAACGAGATGGTTGACCGTCGGCAAACTCGAGAAGCTGCTGCTTTGTAAAAGCTGGGCTGGATATTCCCCAAGTCTTTTCTACTTTTTGTTTGGTCAGTCCCGGATGGCAGAGGCTCATGTCGGTGATGTCGACAATGGCCTTGTCGTCTGCAAACATAAGCGCATCAGCAATCACATAGGCATCTGGGCCGTATCCTATCTCCTTTATCTCAATTTCATAGCGAACAACCTTCGCACTGTCCAGCACCTGTCCGCGGCATTTGAGTTTAGAGGCGACCCCTATTTTGGGTTCTACCCGGAACTCTTCTTCATTTCCAACCCAGCCGGCTCTTAAAAGGAAAACTCTCAGGGTGTGCAGGCAGCATTCATACATTAACGTTCCCGGCATCACCATATCATCCATAAAGTGGCAAGTGATAAACCAGTCGTCTGGGTTTATGTCGGCCTCACCGATGACTTTACCAATTCCATAGCGGCCTCCAACAGGGTCGAGGTCTGTTATGCGATGAACTAGCCTAAGCATATCAGATGGCAATGTAAGCGGCTTTGATAGCTCCAGCTTATCAAATGGTTCGCCAAAGCAATGGGCAAGATCTCCTAACCTGAGGGCATCTAGTTGGCGTTCGGAGTAAGATGTTCGGGGCATTGGCAGCGGATAGCTGAAATCACCTGTGATTTTGCCGGGAACCGGCTGAAGAAGCAGCGGTGGTTTGACAACTCCGCGGCCGGAATCTAGCTCGCCTTGAGAGAAAAAGCCCGCACAGCCATCTTCCATAGTCATTAGCTTTTTTCCATCAACCTTAGCCTCGAAGTTGAAACGAAAGAACGGTGTTTGGCTTTGAAAAAAGAAGCCGGTGATCTTGATGTCATAAACGATGACACTTCCTGGTTTGGGTAATTCATCATGAAAGGTTACCGCAGCATCGAGGAGGCGATACACCCTCTGGCCCTTGGTGAGAAAATCTACCCCTAGATATGCACTTAGGAATAAGTCGGCTTGGCCGGACTCGATTGAGATACAGGCAGGGATACGGTTATTATCTAAATACCATGCGTCAGCATGAACATCATGCTCAGTGATCAGTCTCCCTGTCCCCATACTTTTAGGGGTCCCTTCAACACTCATAATGCGGTGGCATAACAGTAGTGGACCCTCTGGTAATCGGACCCTTGTGGGGTAGGAGTCAATTTCTTTGAATTCGGCCCCTAAAACGTCGCCGATTTGTCCGTTGGCGAAGATCTCACAAGCGTCGTAATCCAATAAAGGCTTCGCTGAATTGAAAGGCGCTCGGCCTTTTGGAGTTAGGGCCTTTGGCGGCTTTTCTTGACTTGTGGCTTCTGACCTTTCTGCGGCGGCAGTTGAGCTAATAAAATGTCGTGTTTTTTGCCCTGAATAGCTAATATTTTGGTCAAGGCCGGACATGATTTCTTGCGAGCTACTGATGAATGAAAGGAATTGTCCATGAGCCTCACCACGGGCCTTTTGCCCCAAAATGAACTCTCTATGCCATTGGTTTTCGAGCTTACTGAGGGCCAGTGTACTGAAGTCTGGCAAGTGTGATTTTTTTGCGCTATCCCCTTTTGGTTCAGCGGTCTGTTTCAGAAAGTCTACCAGGCCTAGCGCTTGGTAAGGTGAAGGTCTTGTGTGTGGGGAGGCGACCTCAGAGTAGTTTTCGCTTGGCGGCGAGTAGCTACTTGTAAGTGGTAGGTCTAGCTTCGTATAGTTGATTTCATAGTCAAGCCTATGGCCAGCGGCCATGAAATGATTTCCCTGAGCTGGCTCGCTAAGGTGTTTTACAAATTCTAGCAAGGTAGTGGCAGCTCCAAAGTGTGCCTTGCGTGGCTCAAGGTATTGCGAAGCTTTAGCTGAGATACTTTGGATCTTAGCATATATCGGGCAACCCCACTTGCGAGCATCAGACTCTTTTGCGATGACAATAGCGATAGCTGCGTCGGTGTAGCTCTGTGTTTGCTCGTGATGGTAATAACCTGCCGTTAACGGGTGGCTAGTTTGGTCGATTGCACTGACAACGGCCAGTTCCAATCTGCCTGACCTTACGTCTTGGAAACCTTTTTCTAAAGCCGAGAGACCACTTTGTTCATCACTCGATAATGTGTAGCCACAACCGCCAAATTTTAACTCCCTAGCGACACGGCTGCCGACAATGCCTCCCAATGAGCCTAGAACGCGGTCGGCTGTAAGTTGAGGAAGCTCAGGTGGGGGAACCTTGCTTTTTCCCAAGATCTCCCACCTTGCTGAATATTGGTTGGCTCCTGGATCGAGGTTTATACCTAAAAATACCCCTGCATGTGGCCTTTCAATGATTCCTAATCTGGCATCACTTAGCGCACCGGTGCAGTTTTCTAAAGCCCACAATTGCTGCGGTAACAACTTGTTTATAGTGTCTGGGGGTATCTTGTACTTACCTTTTTTTATTCTTACCCTTGGGAAGGCTTTTAATTTGTTACGGTCATCACCAATAATTGCATGAACGCCACAGATAACCACGCTGTCTGCCACGCTTGGGGCAAGAAATTTATCCATTCTAGGCGGTTTGTCCACCGCCTGTTGATTAAACTCTTCGATGACTAAATGGCCGTTAATCCCCCCGAATCCAAATCCTGATATTGCGGCGCGGCGGGGTCGGTCCAGCGGGTTTTGCCATTTGGTCGCCGTCTGAGGGATGTTAAAGCTAGTTTTTTCAATCCCCATTTGCTGGTGTGCTTTCTCAAAGCCTGCTGTAGGCGGTTTTATACCTTTTTGCATGCAGAGTAGAACCCTTGCAAGGCCGGCTGCACCGGCTGCGGTCAGCATATGGCCAACCGTGCCTTTTACAGAACCTATACAGCAGTCTTTGCTGGCGATTTGCAGTTTCTCATCTAATAAGCGAAGGCTTTCCACTTCCACGGCATCACCTAAAGGCGTGCCTGTAGCATGGCATTCGAAGTAGTCTATGCTGCGGCTGCCAATTAAATCCGGTGCCTTTTTGTAGGCGGCTTCCATAGCCCGCACTTGACCTTCAGAACTTGGTGCCAGGAGGCTGCCGTTTAGATCACTGGAAAGTCCGCAGCCGAGGACTGTTGCCATGACATTGTCCTGATCTCTGATGGCGTCTTCTAATCTTTTTAGAGCAAACAATCCAGCACCCTGGCCCACAAGCAGTCCATCAGCTGCGGAGTCAAAGGGGCGTGAATTTCCGGACTTGGATAAGGCACCCAGTTGATTGAAGCCCATTTGTGTAAATAGCGGATCCGGCATGGCCATGCCTCCGGCTATCATTAAATCGGCTCTGCCTTCTATAAGTGCGTCAACACAGAGTGAAACAGCGTATAGCGAAGAAGCACAAGCAGCATCTATAGAAATTCCACCAAGTCCAAATTGCAACTCTTTTGCAATTGTTGCAAACGTCTCCGCTGCTACACCAAAACCATCCGCAAAGTAATGAGTCTCTTCACCTTTTAACCATTCTTTGTATAGTTTGGCTGACCTTGGTGTAGGTAGTACTAGCTGTCCACAAATTAACCCGGTCTTGCTAAGTACGGTTTTATGGTTCACCTGTGTTAAGAGATTTGAGGTTAGTCGTCTGATAAGTTCGGTTGGGTCTAATAAGAGATTAGTTGTAATAAAGTAACCGTAATCATGCGGTAAGCTGTCTAGGCCTCTTGCCCGAATATTCTTTTGAGGGCTTAGATCCCATGCCTTTTGGCGAGTCTCCGACATCCGACTTTGTGCTTTAAGGTTTGCAGACACGAAATCGTCTAGATCTTCACAGCCAGGAAATAAGCCCGATAGGCCGACTATAGCAACCTTCTGTGCAGTGGAACCACTCATGCTCGTGAACCAACATCTGCTGAGGTGCCTTGTAATCTATTTTCCTTGAAGCTTTGTTCGAGTACCTTATCTGCTATAGCTTCGTAGCCTACCATACGTGCGATAATTTCCCCTTGGCTGTCGATGAATTCTATATCCGCCTTTAGGCCTTGAGCTCGTTCTTGTGTCAGCCGTAACCTTACTTCTACCGGCCCTATACTTTCAGCGTGCTGGTATCTTTCGAAGCTTTTAAAAGCAGTGGGAAGGTTCGGGTAACCCTGGTTTTGATCACCCCAAAGTACTAGTAGTTGGAATGCGGAATCAATCATCAGTGGGTCCCATGACCAGTTTGTTGTAGTAGCGGTTTTCAACCACTCCTTTGGAGCAGGAGCTCTGCTGACAATTCCTGAAATGCCTAAAGATGAGCAACCTAGTACTTTGTTGATGCCTTGGAATGCTTCTCCATGAAACAGCAACTTACGGCTATAAATCTCACTCGCAGACTTTGTGTATAGATCACGCTCGCAAGCAAGTTGACTAGAATCTCTGCGGAGTTGTTTTGCCGATTTAATTTCCGCCCGGTAGTTTAGAGTCTTGCGGCCGTTTTGCCAAGAAGACAGCTCAATAGGGTAGATTTTTTCCCCACCTCTTTGTTGAGCTTTACCCTGATATATTGAGACTCTGAGTTGCTCACTTGCTGACAGCCGAATCCCTTTCAAAACCTGAAAATATTGGATGCCAGTAATGACCTCGTCTTCGGCGATCCGGCTGTTTTGGCATAAGTCTTCAATAATCATCGCGACTGGCAGAACGGCTTTACCTTGGAGTACATGATCTTTTAATACCGGTATGTTAGCTATTGAATAATCGAGTGTAGCAACCTCCTCTGTGGTTTCTCCCAACTCCCTTTCTGGGCTTTGCCAGTTCATTGCCAGTGCGGTTCCACCTAGTACAACCACCTCAGCTTCTCTGCCTACTGGTAGCTTGAGCTCGTTAATTAAGTGGGTAGCACCCGCTTCGATAGGTATTGTGGCTATTCCTTCCTTTGCAAAGATCTCCTTTAACGAATCAGTAACCATGCCGCCATCCCATGGCCCCCAATTTAATGAGATTGTTTTGCATCTTGGCAGGTTTAACTTATAGTGCTGAGCCATTTTATTTAGAACTTCGTTAGCGGCAGCATAGTCTACCTGGCCGCGCCGGCCGTATCTGGCTGAAGAGGATGAAAACAAGACCAATGCCCGGAGCTCTTTTTGGTCGATTGAGCTCATAATATTGGCTATGCCATCAACCTTTGTCGAGAAGACATCTTGGAACTGTGCATCGGTCTTGTCGACGATGGGTTTGTCCGAAATGACTCCTGCTCCATGAATCACGCCACGTATTGGACCTTTTTCTTTTTGGACTTTCTTTATAAGGTGTTTGAGAAGATTGCGTTCTCGCACATCAATGGAGTGATACTCGTATGAAGCCTTTGAATCATCAAGAAACGTGAATAGCTCTCGCATCTCTCTCTGGTTTTGCACCTTTGTATATGCTTTCTCTAGTTCCGCTGGTAGCTTGATATTCAAGTTTTTCATGAGAGCTTTTTTGACTTCAGATTCTTCCTGCAGTGGCGCTAACCAGTCTTTCTCTGTCTCGGGAAAAGCTCCTCGCCCAAGGAGAACTAGGTGTGGTTGCCACTCTTTCGCTAGTGCTTTTGAAACAGCAGCTGTTACCCCACGGGCTCCGCCGGTAACAAGGACTACATCATCAGTATGGAAGGGTTTTTCGGCTTCTACCTGTTCTTCGAGCTCATTAAAGTCTTTTTTTGTGAGGCCTGGTACTGTGGGGCCGTCAGGTGTAATGCCTACTTCTCTCAGTCCACTGTGGAATAAAGTCTCCATCAGCTTGTTAGCAGCCATTTCTTGGCTAAGGAATGAGTTCGCCAAATCAATAGCTTTAGCGTGCACTTCCGGCCACTCTTGCAGGATCGTCTTGGCAATTCCAGCAAGTCCTCCGGCGTAGGCGGAAGCAAGGCTTTGCAAGCCACGCAAGCCAAAGTCGCCATCATTACGTGATAATGTGACAACCATTGCTTGGCCGTTTTTGCCTTTTTTGCGCAAAGGCGAAGCACATAATCTCACTAGTCGAAAGGCGTCGAATATAAAGCGTTTTTGTACAACTGCTTTTGAGGACTCTGGTGAGATAAGGATGAGTCCATCAAGGTCTTTAGGAACCTTCATCTTTTCGACTAGTTTGGCCTTTACAACGCGGGTTTTATAGCCTCTTTGGTTCAGCAAAGCTGCCACACACTGTGATAGTTCTCCGCCATCATCCGTTAGCCAAATTTTAGCGCCTTTACCTAACTCTATATTTTCGCTCAGGTTGTTCCTTGATAGAGATTCCGGTCGAACTAAAATCCGTTCCAAAGGTGATTTTTCGTCATATTTTGGCTGATTAATGTTTTCTGGTAGGGGTTCGTCTCTGGTAATGGTGGACTTCAGCGTGGATGTTTTTTCTTGCTGCGATAGCTGCAGCAGTCCGGCAATCGAATCGGCGCTTTGTAACTTCTCTGGGTCAATATCAGCAAGGGTAGGGTTTTGTTCTTGCCATGCAGAGAGTATTTCTACTTTCTTTATTGAGTCGATGCCGAGGTCACCTTCGAGACTCATAGTAGGCTTTAAGATATCTAAAGGGTAGCCGGTTTTTTCGGCGATAATGCCCATTAGCAGATTGTTTTCAGTGTTCTGTTTTTCAGTAGCCCTAACTACCGGCCGGATCGAAGTGGTCTGCAATAGTTTGCTTATATCATCCAAGGTCTGAATGCCTGCAATCGCATCCGGTTCCATGTTCTCCATGATTTGCAGCTCTTGGAGACTGCTGAATATCTCAACTTTTTTTATGGAGTCGATGCCCAGATCAGATTCCATATTCATTTCCGGCTGAAGCATTTCCTTGGGGTAGCCGGTTTTTTGGCTGATCACCTCGTACACGGCTCCCATTCCGACTTCATCGGTCAATGGTTCTACTTGCTCTACCAAATTTGCTTCTCTGTTGCCGCCTATAAGTGTGATGATATCACTGATAGTCTGGCAGCTTGAGAGTTCCTCGGCTTTAACTTCACTTGTTTCTGGAATAACTTCTTGCAGTGCACTGTAGATTTCGACCCTCTTTATGGAGTCGATGCCGAGGTCACCTTCAAGGGCCATGTTCTCTTGAAGAATCTCTTCAGGGTAGCCGGTTTTCTCGCTGATAACCCTCTTGATTGCTGCAATAGTTTTACTGCCATCTACTTCAACGCTTGGGGTGTGCTGGCTGGCCGTTGCTGAGCTGGCTTTTTCGGCAGCTTTTGGTGCGACTTTAACCTTGGTAGCGGTCGCTGTTTCTATTTTATCCGCCACTTCTTCTTGGAAGATTGGCGGGGGGGCTTTTTCGTAGTGAGTAGTTGTATAGCTTGCTGTTTTGGCATGAGTGGGTCGATCTTGCAAAAGGTCTTGATGCCGTTTCATTAAGTCAGCAAAAATTTCCATGCCTCGTTCCTGTGTTTTCAAGAACTGCTGATGAAGTGTTGCCGTTTGTGTCTGCAGTTTTTGCATTTCCAGGATGCTGTCTCCTGCCAAAATATGTGCGTCTCTTGCAGTGCCGTTGTCTTTATATATCTGCCGGTTTGGAATGCTTCTTGTGATTGCTTCGATTGCTGGAGTGCTCCTCGGGACAATAGTTTTAGATGCTTCTTCTTTCACTACTTCTTTACCTCGGCTATTTTTTTCCACTACTTTTTTACTGTTATGCTGCTGATATTGAGTTGCCGCCACTTCTTGCTGCTCGGCTCGGTAGTTTGCTCCAGTTATTTCTATCCTCAGTTCCGATTTCTCATCGGTTACTCTCGGCTCTGATGGTAGTCGCCAAGTGTTCCAATCTACTGGTTTACCCAACGCCCAGAGTTGGCTAAGGACCATGGCTAAAGTTTGCTGGTCCTGACCCATCGGGCTTTTCATGGAAACTATTTGAGGGCCTTTACTACCGAGATATTTGTTATGCATTCCCGATAAGGCTTGTGAAGGCCCGACTTCTAACAGGAGGTCGCAGTTTGCTTCTAGTAAAGACTGCATGACTGCAGTCCAATTGACTGGAGCACTGAGTTGTTGCGCCAAGATGTGAATCTGTTGGTGGCTTTTTTGGGGATAAGTTTTCCCAGTTTCACCGCTAAGTATAGGACATATCGGCTTCTGGAGTTTGATTTTTTTGAGAGTGTTGGCAAAAGGTTGGGCTGCAGATTCTACGAAATGCGAGTGAAAACCTGCACCTACTTTTAGTCTGAACGGAAGGAGACCTCTGGTGTTTGCACTCTTTTCAAATTCATCTAGGCTTTTAATATTACCAGCGACAACTGTTTGATCTTCGCCATTGTAGTTGGCTACGGTGATATCTTCATCAAACTCAGCTACCAGATCAAGTATTTTATCTTTATTGCCAATGACTGCTACCATGCCGCTATTGCCAGATGCGGCGTCTGCCATGAGTTCGCCGCGCTTTAAGGTTAGGTGGCGATAGTCTTCTTGATTTATGGTTTCGGCTGCATAGTGGGCAGATAGTTCCCCGAAACTATGGCCCGCAACCAGGTCAGGAAATACATTAAAGGATTTTAGTGTGTCCACAAGACCGACCGAAACGGCGCCTAAAGCTGCCTGAGCTTTGTCGGTTTTTTGTAACGCTGTTTCTGCTTCTTGCTTCTTCTCAGGGCACTGTCCGCTGGATTTTGGGAACACAGTGTTGGTGACGTCTTCACCGAAAATCTGGAAGGAATTGCGCATGAGAGGCATTAGAGTGGCAGCTTCTCTGTACATACCGACCTGCTGAGCCCCTTGGCCTGGAAAACACCAGGCTACTTTTGAGTTCTCTACGGAACATCGCATCACTACGTTGTCGGTGATGAATGGCTGTTGATTACTATGAATAGCTGTACTGATATTATCTATCAGGTTTTTGACGTCAGAATCGGCTGCTAAAATCGCCACTAGCCGCCAAGCTCCTGGGTTATTGTTAGCCTTTTGGCACAGATCCCGTGACAGTTTAATGAGGTGCTCATAGCTGGGATTTTTTTCGATATCATCGCAGAGCGTGCGCAACCCTTCTTTTGTGTCTGCAGATACTGGGAATATCAATGTGTTTAAGGGAAGCTCTTTTCTGCTGTTTTTACCTGTAAATTCCTCGAGGACGCAGTGGAAATTACTACCACCAAAGCCGAAGGCGCTGACTCCAGCTCTGCGTTTTTTGTTGCTGGTCCATGGGCGTGGTAAGTCACTAATATAGAATGGACTGTCCTCTACACCATCAACGGGCTTATCAATCTTGATAGTGGGAGGCAGTGTTTTTTGGCAAAGTGATAAGGTCGCCTTGATAAGCCCAGCTACGCCCGCCGCTGCTTTAGTGTGCCCAATTTGTGATTTCACAGAACCTAGAGCAATGCTGCTCTTTTCAGCCCCAGAAAACACCGCCATGAGGCTTTGCAGTTCTATCTTATCTCCTACTGCAGTGCCGGTGCCATGGCCCTCAATTAACCCAATAGCTTCAGGTGGTATATTAGCGTCTTCATAAGCCCTGCTGATAGCCTTAATCTGGCCCTTTGAGTTGGGCGCATAAATAGCTTTTCCTTTTCCATCTGATGAGGAGCCTATCCCCGTGATAGTCGCATAGATGTTATCTTGGTCTCGGACGGCATCATCGAGGCGCTTAAGAATAACCATACCAACGCCTTCGCCCAAGGCAGTGCCATCGGCGCTATTGTCGAATGGTTTAGCGTGACCTGTTTTTGATAGAGCTGGTGTTTTTGAAAAACACATATACATAAAAATATCATTGAACGTATCGACGCCACCAGTAATGACCATATCTGAACGTTGGGTACGAAGCTCCATTATGGCCATCGTGAGGGCCGCTAGTGAGCTGCCGCAGGCAGCATCAACTACTGAATTAGTGCCGCCTAAGTCAAGGCGTGAGGCTATCCTACCGGCGACGACGTTGCCAAGCAGACCAGGAAAAGATGCTTCCTGCCAGCCAACGTATGAGTCAGAGACCTCGCAGACAACTTGATCGATTTCTTTTTTTTCTAAGCCAGTTTTCTCCAGGGCGCGCCTAATATGAGGACCACCTAATCTTGCCCCTAAAGGCACCACTAGTTCAAGGCAGCCGGTAACACCTAATATACAAGAAACTCTGTCCCTATCAAAGTGGCTGTTCACTCCGTAACCCGCATCTTCCATGGCTTCGTGAGCCGCAACCATTCCGAATAATTGTGAAGAATCTGTTGCCTCTAAGGTCTTAGGTGATATTCCAAACTTTAGAGGGTTGAAGCGATAAGGCTTAAGAAATCCTCCCGTCTTGCTGTAAGTTTGGTCTGGAGCAGTTTGGTCCGGGTTATAATAGTCCTGAATACTCCAATGACTAGCCGGAATCTCTTTTATGGAGTTGTGGCCGTTGCGAATTAACTCCCAATATTCCTCAACGCTATTAGCGTCGGGAAAGAGGCACGACATGCCGACTATAGCAATATCACCAGCGCAGTCTCGTGCTGGTTTTTCTGGTGTGCTTTTCAATGAGCCACCTCTTGCGCAAGCTCTGATACTAATTCATTCATTGGCAATGGTTTAAAAGGTGTCTGGGTAATTAAATTTCCACTGAACCGATGATATTGGGCGTTGAGCAATAATGCGGCCCCATGTAGTAGGTTTAATGCTACCGTAACAACGTCACGGTTTTTGGGGTTTTCTAAGCTACTTCCTTCTGTCCAGCTGTTAAACGCCCCCATAGCAGGGCCACACCAGATTTGAAAATCTGCTTTTCTTGATAATTGTCCTTGCTTTGCCCAAATCGAGGCTTGGCCTAGATATGATCTGAAAAGAAGAGCTAATTTATGTTTGGAATCCCTTTCCGCTCTTTCGATTTGTGCTGGATCTCGCTTCAGGAAGAAAGCTTTGGTACTGGCCCATTCTGCCGCTAAAGACTTTTGAAAGTACTGGCTCTCTAGAATCTTCGTTTCTGAGGTTGACAGCGATTCAACGCCAGAGTTGTTACGATAAATTTCATAGAGTTTTTGAGCTCGCATTGGAAAAAGTGTTCCACGCTTCAGGACCTGCACTTTTACGCCCATTTCGAACATGTCAGCTGCTGGTGCCATCATGACATCTGCCTGTCTGGTCTCGGCAAGCATTTTGCGCGCTTCATCACTGGTTCCAGACTCGATACACGCTTGGTTAATCGTTCCAGTAACCACATAAGCAGCTCCCATTGTCAAGACAGCAGCGATGGTGGATTTTATAAACAACATACCCGAAACCCCGACTTCCAGAGCCGAGAAGATCAGTCAACAATGCTCTCAGCCTGAGCCATTTAGGGTTACTATTAACTCGCTAGGAGACCGCAGTTTTTGCAGAGAGTATGGGGTAAAGTATCCCTATATGGCTGGTGCGATGGCTCAGGGCATTGCTAGTACCAAGCTCGTAGAAGCCTTAGCCAACGCCGGAATGCTAGGCTCATACGGAGCAGCCGGGTTAGCTCTAGATGTGATAAATAGCGATATCGACAAACTTATTGAAAACCTCGGCAGCAAACCATTCGCGGTAAACCTCATACATAACCCATCTGACCTAAAGTGGGAGATGGATCTTGTTGAGATCTTACTCCATAAAAAAGTATCTATAGTCGAAGCTTCAGCGTTCATGGCGCTAACTGAGGCAATTGTCTACTACCGGGTAAAAGGACTAAGGAGAAAGGCCGATGGCAGCATCC